>JAABUO010001016.1_pt1 | contig 40320 bp, 48 predicted proteins | sample 5559291 | NCBI WGS metagenome assembly JAABUO01 (sample SAMN10711878, study PRJNA513372) | rock metagenome | isolation source: Antarctica rocks | place: Antarctica: Victoria Land, Finger Mt sud
TACTACTAAATAACCAGCCCAAATATTGAAGTTCCCCAGCTGAATTTGATGGTTCAATGGTTGATGCAGGTGGGGTGGTGATTTGGTTGGGGAGCGCACGCGAAGACTTAGTGCGGGGTACTGTAGTACATGATGCATCTGCCGGCGGGGTCGTTGATAAGGGTTGTGACCCCCTCCGGTAGTTGTGGGGAAGGACTTTCTTTTCCTTTTTGATTACATTGCTCTCTACCTTGCTCGAGCAACCTTAAGCTCGGTCAAGCTCTGTCTCTTCTCTTTTCTCTTCGAACTCTGCAATCATGAGAGCCCAGCAGGTCCTTCTGATCACGCTCGCGCTTCCTCTCTCACACGCTGCTGAGACCATCCTCGGAGTGTACATCTTCTCTCGTCATGGAGATCGCACAGCAAAGTCAACCCCACCAGCCAATCTGACAGAATTGGGATATGAGGAAGTCTTCACCTCCGGTACCTACTTCCGCGACCGCTACGTTGCCTCCAATGCGACCTCAAGGATCGCTGGCATCAACTCCGATCTTGTCAGGCAATCGCAGATTACGGCTTCCGCTCCACTCGATACAGTGTTGATGAACTCTGCGCAAGGCTTCCTGCAAGGATTGTATCCTCCGGTGGGCTCAATACGAGGGTCTACGCCCCTCCGTAATGGCACAACCGTGCAGACACCACTCAATGGCTATCAGCTCATCCCGCTGCAAACAGTCACCTCCGGAACCGGCAGCGAAGATTCAGCATGGCTCCAAGGCTCTAGTAACTGCGCAAAAGCACTCGTCAGCTCAAACGGCTATTACACCTCCCCCGAGTACACGAACCTCCTGACCACCACTGCCGACTTTTACAAGTCGCTATCACCCCTGGTCAACAACACTTTTAGCCCCAACGATGTCAGCTTCAAGAACGCCTATACTAGTAAGTTGTTCCTCCTCCGTCCCTATCATCTCTTGACTCGAACTGACTCGCTCTTACCAGTCTACGATCTTCTCAATGTCGCCTCAATCCACAACTCCACCATATCCTTCCCGCCCTCCGATCTCTACACCCCTTCATCTGCGCTTCAAGCTCGCACCCTAGCCGACACCCACGAATGGAACCTCGCCTACAACGTCTCTGACTCCATCCGCGCCATCACCGGCGCCACTCTTGCGGGCCAAGTCTTGCAAGCTCTCAATAACACCATCACCGGCGCTGGAAAGTCAAAGATAAACATCCAATTCGGCGCCTACGCAGGCTTCCAGTCCTTCTTCGGCCTCGCCCAACTGCCACAAGTCAATGCAGACTTCTACGGCGTACCCGACTACACATCAACCATGACCTTTGAACTCTTCACCAACGGCCCCGCAACCCCATTCCCCGCAGCTGCAGACATCAACGTCCGCTTCCTCTTCCACAACGGCACCACATCCCCCGCCAGTGAGCCAAAGACTTACCCGTTATTCGGCCAGCAAGAAACTACCATCCCCTGGAACACCTTCGTCGACAGCATGAACAAATTCGCCATCGGCTCCCAAGCACAATGGTGCCAAGCCTGCGGCAACAGCACCGCCGTTTGCGCCACCGTAGCCACAAACCCCACGTCCAGCAGACAGGCAGATGCTTCATCTTCCGGGGGCCTTTCCACAGCAGTAGCAGGAGTCATCGGCGCTATGGTAACGCTGGCGGTGATTTTGGGACTTGAAGCGCTGGTGATGCTGGTTGCGGGATTGAGACTAGTGAGTAAGAAGAGGCTGGCGGCGCCGGTTGAGGGTTCTTTGGGTGGAAAGGCGTAGAGTATGCGTTTGTGACAGGGGGAGGAGTGGAGGTGAGGGGGTGGTTGTGGATGTGTAAGGGTGCCGGGGTTGGGGGGATTGACGGGATGGGCGGTGGTAGGTAGTGGGGGAGGCGTATGGTATACGATATAGTGGGGGAGGCAGTAGAGTTACGATCTATACAATTTTCGGGCTACAAAAGCAATGACTATTCTTGAAACCATCGCACTCCACACAATCGCAGCATGAAAAGACTCCCACCACCATTCCCTGATATCCAACTCATCAACTATCTCAACACCACCACAACCACTCCCAGCGAGGAAGTCCCCCCCACCATACCCCTCCCTCCTACTAATCCTTTCCCATCACCACCAAACCCCCTCCCTACCCTCTCAGGCCACAACCAAGCGCCCTCCCACGCCAGCCAGGCCAAGCCTGACAACAACCTGTTCGGGAGCCAACGCCGCAACTCACCCTCCAAGATCAAGTGCAGGCGATAACGGCAAGCAGGAGGGGAGAAGCGGCAGTGATGGGGACGCGTTAAACATGGCCAGCGGCTCAGGAGCGGACCCGTCGTCCAAGTCGAGTGGATTAGCGGGATCGGCGCCTCGACGACGACGACGACGCTCGAGACAGAGGGATGATTGGCGGATCGAAGGGTAAAGCGACGTCGAGTTTCTTCCGCGCCTTGCTTTGCGCGCTGAAGCTTTGGTTGTGGAGGATGGTAGCGAGCGGTGTTGGGGGGTTGTGTGCTTGGGTGGTGGCTACTGTAGGAGTGGCTGCGTTGGATAGGGGGGTGCGGGAGAGTGGTGGTGCTTGTTTGATCGAGGAAGGAGGCCGTTGGTAGTTGTGATTGTTGGGTTGGGGGAGCGGCTGCGGTGTGTTTCTTCTGAGAAATATTAGACGGCTGGGGCGGTAGATTGCGCTTGTTGTTGTTGGGTGTTTGGGGGCTATTGGTGGGGGTGTGGAATGCGTAAGACGGTCATGTTGTTGTCGTTTTCGGTGGGTACCAACGTTGTTGGATTGGGGTGATTTGTGTTGTTTTAGGTGGTCGGGTCGTTAGGTGGGGGCTAGATAGAAAGAGAGAGAGAGAGAGAAAGAATATATATGGTTCAATAGTGATGGTATGGAGAGGGGGTGATGTTGTTGGTGGAGGGTAGGTGGATGTGGGATGGGAGGTTGAGGGAAGGTGGAAGATTTGGTGATGGGAGAGATGGGAGGTTGTACAGGGATGAGGTGGAAGTTGAGCGAGGAAGAGCATGACGGTTTCGTATAGGGAGGTGGGTGGTGGAGGATTAAGTGATAGAGGGAAAGGGAGGATAATTTTAAGAACGAAATTGTTAATGAAGGGGAGTGGAAGAGATTTGAGATGAGTTCGGTAGAAACAAGAGGAAAGGGAAATGAGCGAGGAGGGCTAAGGTGTGTGTTGAGGGGAAAAGGGAAGAAAGGGGTTGGAAGAAGCGAGGAGGGAAGTGGGAGGGGGTGTGGATGGTGAAATGTACTCTATATTACTTCTGGCGTACTGTAAACTGTTATGCAGTCTTCAGTCAGCGACATGGAGTGTGTAACTTTCCGCCACAAAGGCGCAAAGGAGTGAGTAAGAAACCAGGCGGTTTTTAGTACCCACGTTTCTGCCACTTTCGAGGTATCGGCGGTGTTTTGATTCATGCAGCGCTTGAGTAGCCAGGCATCACGGTTTGGGTTGAGAGGATACGACAGGATCGCGAATGATGACATCGGTTTTCGACCGTCGCAACGCTATGGAGTGGAATCGACTGCAAAGAGACAGCTTCAATCAGCTGAGGATGACGATATTGAGTTTGACTGTTCATGATCACTCCGCGTTCTGAATTGCAGGTCATACTATAGCACGTTTAATCATAGAAGCTTGAGAGAGTATTTGCAAGAGTGTTTGCGAAGAGAAACGTGCAGATGCCGGGTCGATCAGACCTAAAGATGTATGGAGATCGTCCTTTTGGGAGAGATGTGGGAATTCCGGCCGAGGACATACAGAGATAGAGAAAGGCCATGCTAGTTGTGAGCGCGGATCGGACATTTTGGCGATTTGAGATAGTATGAGGGAATGTGCAAAGTTTTGCAAGAGGATAGCATCGGGATATCCATGAAGGATACTATGACTTCCAACACTATGCTTCGGTAGGGAAAGGACAGGGCTATAGCCCAAGGCTTTATGGGCATATGGCCGCCCTATCCCATTGAGCGGCACCGCATACTATAGAGGAAAGTAATAGGAGGCGATGGTATGGCAGCAACGCGTTTATCTCATTGATAATTCACGACCTGTGAGCGATTATTGCCCTAGAAGGACAAATGTATGGGGGCTAGCGAGATATAGAGATGAAAGAGTCATAGATCGGCTACTCCCTCCAGTGAGGCGGCCTAGTCTCGTACTATTGGGAAGTACATGACATACCGGAAGATGAAGTGTCAATGCTGAGGACAAAGAGAACGCTATGTCCACATTCCTGGCGCATATATCACCCACGTGATATTGTGTCTGGAGAAACCTGTGTTTGAGGAACCTTCGGAAGTAGAAAAAGCCCAAGAGAGTAGATAGGCGATTTCATCTTGCCTCTAGTCCATAACTCTTAGAGTTACGAACGAGTATGCTCGTTGTTAATCTTGATGACAGGATCCTTGGTATAAAATCCGATCTTTTATCCACGCATAGACGTTTCGTTGTTCTTCTCGTACTTTGTCCAGTCAGCTGCCTGTTCCATGTCATATCCAGATATTGAATACGCGAAGGCTTCAGCATGTCCGCTAAGCCCTCGTTGTAGGCGACGTGGTTTGGCCCCCCGAATAGATAAGGCGACATGATAGGGTGTACTGGGGGCGATGTGTCCAACCATGTGTTGTGCAATGCCGGTGCGATGACTAAATCAAGTTTGTGCGTATGACTCAACAGTGTTTTGTGGTCATACAGATGTCAAAGAGAGAACAAAGACGATGGGATTGTTGATATTGTTAAGAAACCACAATTAAGATTTCTCTTCTCGCGTGTACATGTTTTGCCGGAAATATGACGCATGGTTAAGGCAAACATCGCACAATGAGATTGCATTTACCAAGGAGCGCAATCATTATATTTAGCAGAATTGGGGGCCGTAGGATTCTAGTGTGGGTAGAAAGCTGCGGTCTCGCCGGAGGCCTCTATATGATGACGAACCAAATCATGGGTAGCGACATATGCCCCACGAAGATCAGTAGGTATGGATATTTGGATGATTTTGTGCTGTTGTAGTCGAGCTACAGTCGATCTGTAGCAGGCGTGAATTAGCTACGCGGCGGGCGGAAAAGAGGCGACTCGGTATGGTTGGTTAATATAACAATTCCTGTAGCGAGATGCGCTTCTGCAACCAATGTCTTGCTGTGGGCGGTTTTAGGATTGTTCTTGAAGGATGGCTTGAGATGTTTCGACCCCAGCAGATGATCGTTGTACTGCAGGTACACCTACTGTGGGGTCCAAAATGAACTCGGTCAGCAACCATAGCGGCCTAAGTTCCTTTCTTGGATAGGGTTAAAACGTGCCTATCGTCGTCTTCGTGAATTGGAACCAATATGAGAAGGTCGTTAGATATGATGGGACAGAATGATCTAGATATGAGTCGCATTGCATTTCTTTTAAATGTCGAGACTTCGCTTTTATTCGTACCATCATCAAGTCAAAGCCCTTACACTCGTCCGAGGGTCAACATTTATTGAAACCTCGGGATCGATTTGACTGCTATTATGTGGTTCTCAAGTCTCATCATCTCTTCCCTCGCGGCAAGCTCCGCTCTTGCATTTATTCTACCTCCGCATCTTACCAACAAGACTGAAGTCAAAGGGTTCGATATCTCTCATCCTCAGGCCTCAACCTTCTGGTCTTGTGCCAAGAAGGCTGGCTACGGTAGGGTCGGTATCCGTGGATATCAGCAAGCTTGTGGCTCGGTATGGCCTCCGGGTTTTCCCTTTCCTCTTGACTTTCCTGATTCTAACGAGATTCCGAACTAGGGGGGTGCAGTCGATAAACACTTCGTTGAATCATACCATGCGGCCACAACTGCAGGGCTTAGCGTTGACGCCTACCTGTTCCCATGTAACTTCTACATCCCCATCTGCACAGCTTTCTTGACATGAGTTTAGGTGCTGGGACGCATCCCAATGGAGTAGCTTGCAAGCCTGTGAAGACGCAGCTTCAAGAATTCCTTCATGCGATCTCTTCGAACAATCTCAAAATCGACCGTTACTGGTTTGATATCGAGCCGACCAAGATAGGCCAAAACGGCGCTCAGTGTAACTGTTGGAACTTTGGCAAGCAGGCTAACGAAGCTCTTGCTAAAGAATGGGTTGCTGCTATCAAAGCATCAGGACGTAATTGGGGTATCTATGCCAATGGGTAAGGCAATGCTTGAAATGGATCCTTGCTCTTTGAATGACCTAACAAGTTGATAGCAACCAGTGGGATGGAATGTTTGCCAGCAGGTCTACCAACGTTGGTAGCGATCTCCCTCTTTGGGCTGTGCAAGCGGATGGAAAGCCAGGAGTATCTACCGTACACACATTCATGGGAGGATGGACAAAGGCCTATGCAAAGCAATATAAGGAGGGCAAGTCGTCTGTCTAAGAGCTAGATGGCAGGACGCATAAACTGACTTTACGCTTTCCATGATAGATACCAAGACACCGGAGTGCGGTGGTGCCGTCGATCTGGACTCTTTCCTTGCCTGAACGGTTTTCCGCCAGATTAGCTCTATCCCTGCATTGTGATTTTTTCTATTCTGTTGACAGTTGTATTGACATGCAAACAATTTCATTGCACAGCTCATCTGTCAGTCTGCTGGAAATATTAGCTGTTCTTAGTCGATATGTCTCAATATTAGAACGATGACCCTTGACCTCACAGCATTGTAGTTCCGTGAGGTGACATGAAGAGACAACAAGATCTTGTAATACGGTCTCCTTTCCTTCCACACATACCTATTTCGTCCTACCTTGATGCCCATCAATGAACACTCCTCCGATTGAGATTTTGAAACTCCTCAACCACAAGAGTTGCACAGAGTGAATTGCACAGAGTGAATTGCACACAGTGAATTGAGACGTAGATACCCACTTACCTTGCTGCGGCTGCGAGTGGTAAACAATCGCGTACTCATCGCAAGCATGCGACTGCATACTAGACATCCCACGGTTCAGATGATAGATTGTCCTTGCCTGAGCCGCTGTGTCAGGCACTGGATCGAATAATCCATGGGAGTAGGTGATGAATCGAGTAGCCAATGCTAGAGCGTTTCTGCCCTGGATTTATTTTCCCTCAATGCTCTAGGTAGGTCTAATCTGACTGTTCGCACATTGGCATTGCAAATGGCATGGGAGGTAGTTCTACCCAGTCGCAATACTAGAGACGTAGCAGAGGACCCTCGGTTCAGACAGCGAAGCTGTTGACGGGTGTATGAGTGATTGTCGGAGCGTTTTGAATTCCAGAGTGATGTTAACAGAGTCTTAACGAATCCGGGTCATCATCGTAGGGCTTAAGGCGGAAACGCCCTGTAACTGCAGTCTGACTAATCCTCTAAGTGGCACTTGAAGCTCAATCCAAGGTAAGTTCAACCACACTATAGTACCTTCATTTCATATTTAGAGCGTTCGGTAGGTAACAATACCATCCGATAGTAAATCAGGCAAACACCTAATCATATATTTGGTCAACGTGAGGGGCCTTTCTATGATATCATTTAATCTAAATGGGCCACATTAATAGCCGATGCGAGAACAAGTGGTGGACTTACCTCAAGGCGGCGAAGACTACGTGAGTTTCGACACCGAAGGAGTTTGAACGACTTACGCTACGCCCCAGTCTCTTAACTTCCTACATCAGATGTTCCCATCTACTTTTTCGATCTCTGATCTGTCAGTGCAAATGCTCTGCGAACATTGCCGACGGCATTTGGACTTTAGCCAGAATCCAACCCGTTATAACCCACAGAGAAAACCACTTGGTGGTAACACTAAAGGCCTGGTTGACCCGTAGCAAAAGCGCGAAGATCCTACAACTACTGTTGTCAAAATCTTCAAGGACACACAAAGAAATGATCTCCAGCCGGTGTGGTGGAAAACCTCTCTCTTGCAAACTGCATTGCAGAGCCCGCTGGCACCTTCTCCGGACTTCGAATGCCAGATATGTGCCATGATATTCAGCAAAGTCTCGGCTTCCATCGTGAAGGGGCTTCTCAACATAGCCCAAGCTCATCAAGGTGCCCTATCCTTTGTATACAGATTAGCAACTTCCTTATTGCACAGCGACGTCGTCCTGATGCGGGATGAGTTTGAAGCCAAAAGTGTAGCCAGGAAGCGCAGAAATCGGACGTTAACGCTTATGCCAGAAAAAAAAGATATCACTCTCTCAGTCTGGCTCGAAGTCAACCTCTAGCTGCTTTCCATGATTCAAGCTAAAGTCGATGCTGTAGCTGATAAGATCTGCAGTCTCCAACTAGTATTATGGCATTACACTGATTGTGCTAATGTAGAAACCCCGATACCTAAGTCAATTGAGGAAGCAAGAAGCCAAAAATACTGGATCATCAAGTACTTTCGCAATCGCAGCCTCCTGGTTGAGAAATTGTATAGTACATCATCCAAAATGCTCTTATTAGAGAGGCAATGACTTTCGACACCCAAGGCGCCTCGTAGGTGTTGGTTCTGCGAACGGTATTCATAGACCACATCTTTGGTTTTCGTGGAGAAAACACACCCTTAGTAGCTTACATGACACTCAGCCATCCATCGCTGGGGGACTTCTCCACGAGTAACGTTAACCAGAAATTCGCTTCGTGCCTTGAGCGAAGAGATTGAAGTCTGAAAACTTCCTTGCTCGCACCAAGACGCCATCAGTATCACACGGTTTTTAGGCATCAGGTACCTCTGGATCGATTCTCTATGCATCATTCAAGATTCTGTTACTGACTGGCAAGCTGAGGCTGGAAATAGTGGAGACCTATAGTAATACAAACATGACAAAACCTGAGGATAAATTGGTAGCGATATCAGGTCTGGCGAAAGAAGTTCGTAAAAATACGGTAGATTTTTTTTGGCGCCAGTGTTTAGAGAAGAGACCTGATAAATCAACTTCTGTGGCGAGTTCAGACATCTCAAGCATACGAAGGTATATCATACAGAGCATCAAGCTGGTCGTGGGCCTCTGTTGACGGCAAAGTTACGTTTACAGCGAGAATGGTTATTGAAAATTACCCCGAAATTACTGTCAGCAATGTCAGAACCTTTGGTATTAAATCCACTCCCTGGTCGTTTGTACAAATTTCGTATGGCTCGATGCGTGTACGTGGTACCCTGAAAACAGCACAGAGGTGCGAAAGTCTATACAGAGGCTACAGGCTCCTATTAGCGGACCAACTTGAAGAGCTCGAAAACAACATGTTCACCTATGGCGAGTACTACCCAGATGTGATTCTGAATCCTTTACCAGAAACCCCAATTTGCCTGCCGATAATGTCTTACGTGAAAGGCCGATGTGTTATCGAAAAGAAGAAGGAGAATGAAGGGAAGTGCCTTTTGACTGGCCTAGTGATTGTATCTACCGGTGACTTTTATGATGAATACCGACGCATTGGAATTTTCAGCATATCAAATCCAGCAGGTAGAACATAGTTTGAAGATCGGGGACAGCAGGACCTCCGTGACATCACTCTCATTCAACTTCGTCAAGCGTTGACGGCCAACATGTGAAAGTTTTGTTCAAAACCTATCAATCCTGAATGGTTACCATACTTTGATCGCAGGGGATTTTACATGCATAGACAGTAATTGCAGATCTGTACGGCGTGCTGTCCGTTGACATGGACCACCCGATATATGAAGGAAGAGAGGACTAAAAGGGGCGACTGAATGCAAATGGTATAATGTACGTTGCAAAGCAGGCTTAAGAATTGCTAAGCTGACAGATCCCAGGGAAATTGTGTGAACTTGGCTTCGTTCATGGTATCAGTCCTTTGACCGTTTACCTTTGTGTTTGCGGGGCGTGGCATTCTTCTTGCCCCACCATGGAGTCCTTGACGACCGAGACGGCTGTAAAGGGAGACTCAAACAACAAGACAGTTTTGCTGTTTCATGGGACTGGCCTCGTTTCTCTTAACATGAGAGGTTTGGCTGGATCCCCCTTTCGCTTGGATGAGGCGCTTCCCTCTTTGATGGTGATGGGCCGGCATTTGTCTGTATAAGTGGCGATGACGCGGAGGTTGGTTGCAAGACCAGCGTGGCGGAGATAGCGTTCTTTTGCAACGTATGTACGGACCTCGAAACAAGTATTAGTGTTGGAAACAGGGAACAGTACTGTTACCCCTGTGTGGTTGGCAATCTCGCTTAGCCCTATAGGGCGCGGGACTCAGAGTTTCCACCTCCTTCCTCCATATGATGATGAGTATGTATCGGTTATACATGTCGTTCAATGGTCGTTGGCATCCTTCTATGTCTCGAGCTCTGCCGACTGCAGAGCTGTCTCCATTGTATCATCTGATCCTGCCAATCGTAACCATCTAATCAACTTGTAGAGGTACTGTAGGTGGTAGTGGTGCCTACTGCCTAGAGGCTAGAGGAATATGTCGCAGGTCTATTAAGGTAGTGTAACCACGAAGATTGGTTTGAGTTGGTACCGTGGTACGGTGGTACCCAAATACACTAGCGCACTAGGTATCCGTACCCCGCACGACCTAAGCTCATTCTGCGGGGCACGCGGGGTACGGATACTCGGAGTTGGAGCAAACCGGGGCCTTGTTGGGTTGGTGTACGGAGATTGACACCAAAAGTTCTCGGACTGCGCTAATGCACCCCCATACAATTTTCTATGTATTGAAATAAATAGCGCCGGAGAAGATTACACTCCCTCAACATATTTTTGATAAATAAATCTATTCTATGGACATCAACAGCTTCCTAAGCAGCTGTCTCAATGTCACCGTCCATAATCATGCCCAACAATGGAAGGAATACGACGCCGGCTCAGAGATTTCAAGCCATGACCTTGGCTAAGGCGGGAATATCACGTCACATACAGCAAATTATCGAAGGAGAAGGAGGTAATGACCATAGAGGAGGTAAATCAGGAGGTGACATACGGCCCTAAAACAGGACCGAGCGGAAGGAGCGATATCAGCGCCGTAAGGCAGGTAGGAGGCCTGGCGGTAGCTAGGTGGAGGTCGATGAGGTGGAGGTCGACGATGTGGAAGCCGATGAGGAGGTTGATGAGGACCGGTCAATTTGAGGATACAGGTCGGCCGACCAACGCTAAAGTTCAGCCGACCAACGCTAACACTTTGCGCTAGGCTTCTCGCCACCTGCCCGAGCCATTTCATAAATTTCATGGTCGGTTGAACTCTTTCCTATTCAACCATCAACAACTAATACATAATCAATCCTAGATTGATCTTGAATTAATAACTCTGAAGTTTTATTTAACAAGTCAATCTCAAATGTAAATTATGTAATCAATCATTGATTGATCTAGTATTATTTACATCATTGAATTTTCTTTTAATTAAGAATATATATAAAGCTTATTAATCATTTATCAATAACTCATCGATCAACAATTTATCAGTCATTTTGTCTCAGCAAGTTTTCTGTTAGGAGCCGGCATAGAGCGAGTCATATGGGTGTAATATAACTAATAGATAAATACTAAGGAAGAAAAGTATCTACAGGAAAGAACTCGCTGTTATATGAGTGTGCCCTAGCCCTGTGCTAGGCCCGATAGGGTTGGCGTCAGGCGAAGGCTAGGCGAAGGCTAGGCGAAGGCTGGGCGAAGGCTGAGCGAAGGCTGAGCGAAGGCTAGGCGAAGAATAGACGAAGGCTAGGATCGTAACATTTTCAAGTTCTGAATGTTTATTTATTAATCAATCATTGATGTTATATTGATCACTGATTGATTAATTATTAATCTATGAATAATAACATACATCTTTGACAATTTTAGTATCATTAGATACTGAATTCTAATTATTCAGATTGAGAAACTTCTCAGTTTGTATTTTTATTCATACTCAAAAATCGATAAGTTGAATTGATAAATAATTATTTCTTGATTAATTATTAATTAATTATTGATCAATAGAATTGATGTGATATATTTTAGAAGATTAAAAGTCATTCTGTTTTCTGTGAATTTAGATTACATTACCAGTAGCTCAGAAAAGCGGAATTATGCGCATGGTTGGGCAACCATGCTCGGACATTTTGCATGGTCGACCGAGCTTTAGCGTTGGTCGGCCGACATGTAGTCTCGGTAAATTTGGTGTTGTGGCTGGGACTGTAATCTTCTCCGGCGCTATTTATTTCAATACATAGAAAATTGTATGGGGGTGTATTAGCGGATTCCGAGAACTTTTGGTGTCATTCTCCGTACGGGTACCCCGTACTCTCGAGTCAGTGGTTAATCTCCTTACACTTGGCATTTGGCGCGTCATCTGAAATCCCCCGTAGGTCACGTGCCGAAATTCGAACCGCAATCGACACGGCACTTGCTCTAATAAAAGACTTTGCTACCTAGTAAGGTACTTTACCTACTTTACCTACTTTACTTCCCTTCCGTATAAACACTCCCCTTTTCCAGAATGCTCTCAGCTGATGGTTCATGCAGTCGACAAGTAACTTAATTCGTCACACAAGCCACTCGTTCCAACAGCTTTCGGCAGTGCATCCATCCGCCTGCTCTTGTTTCTGCATCAGCTTTCGGTAGTGCATCCATCGCCTGCTCTGGTGAAATTAACAGGGCTGAAACACCTTACACAGCCACGCATGTTAACGCAAATCATACCTCACCACTTTCTTTGAGCATCTGCAAAGCGCTTTGGAGATCCTCACCTGCAACTAATGGTTATGTTCATTCAAAGAGGATCGCTCAAGTTGTCTTCATCAGTCGTGTCTTGTATCTTCTCTTCTTCGTCTTCGTTGCTCTGCTCGTGCCTTGCATCATCACTCTTCTCGCTGTCTTCGAGACTAGGATTGTGGGAGTTACGTGGCAGCTGAGTTCATTATTAGCTTATGCTCATCGTATGCGTGCTTCATCTCTCCCCTCTAATTCATTCAGTCACGCAGACATCTCGTCCGCACGATTTTCCGCGGTAATGTTTTCTTCGTCTCTGTAAGCTCAGTCGATGCTGCGCATATGAACAGCTGATGCTCTCTTGAGAGTTGAGTGATGAACATAATTGCAGGTTTAGTGTTTGTGACCTCGCTGAATCCTAGATTCGGCATCGACATATGTTTCGCATCGGGCTGGAATAAGAATTCCAACCCAACGCCAAGTCCAACGTATGCGGGGCTCATGCTAATTACAAAGTCCGGCCCTGGCTCAGCCTTTCCTTCGCTTGTTTCATACATGTATTATTGTGAGACTCGAATTATTCAATTCCTCAAGTGAGAAAGACCGTCGACATTGCAGCAGCACTCGGTGATATAAAAGGGTCCATATTCCCTAGATGGTTGATTACTTGTATATATTCATCAACGTCTGATTTCATCTTTTGAATGCTTTGCAATTTTCACGATTACTTCTTTATTTGACCGCTTGACTTTGTATTTGCATACGCCCGTTCCTTATTACTGACAGTGACCTTCATCAGTCCCTCTTCCCCGCCGTCAATCCCCTATATCTAAGGCTGTTTGCCAATCGGTTCTGCGAGCCGAGAGTCTTCCTCAGCTACTTGGCGGTGTCAACATTAGGAATGATATTGTCGTCTCTCTGTCTCATCGCCTTTGTGGTGGGAGCTTTGGCTCTACCGCAGGGTACAGCACAGATATCGGATCCTAACACCCCGGCTGCGCCGGCTTATAACACGGGTGCAGCACAGATATGGGATCCTAACGCCCCGTCTGCGCCGGCTTCTACTCCGGATGCAGCACAGATATCGGATCCTAACGCTTCGTCTGCGTCAGCTTCTACCATGGATGCAGCACAGACATCGGATCCTAACGCCCCGTCTGCGTCGGCTTCTACCACGGATGCAGCACAGACATCGGATCCTAACGTCCCGCAGACATCGGATCCTAACGCCCCGTCTTCGTCGACTTCTACCACGGATGCAGCACAGACATCGGATCCTAACGCTTCGTCTGCGTCGGCTTCTATCACGGATGCAGCACAGACATCGGATCCTAACGCCCCGCAGACATCGGATTCTAACGCCTCGTCTTCGTCGGCTTCTACCACGGATGCAGCACAGACATCGGATGCAGCACAGACATCGGATCCTAACGCCCCGCAGACATCGGATCCTAACGCCCCGTCTGCGTCGGCTTCTACCACGGATGCAGCACAGACATCGGATGCAGCACAGACATCGGATGCAGCACAGACATCGGATCCTAACGCTTCGTCTGCGTCGGCTTCTACCACGGATGCAGCACAGACATCGGATCCTAACGCTTCGTCTGCGTCGCCTTCTACCACGGATGCAGCACTGACATCGGATCCTAACGCTTCGTCTGCGCCGCCTTCTACCACGGATGCAGCACAGATATGGAATCCTAACGACCCGTCTGTGCCGGCTTCGGTGACCTACGAAGGACCTTACACACTTCCGAAAATACCCACTGAATGTACCGCGTCAATCATCCCCTTTCAGACAGACTTGTGGGTGCATGGCGCCCAACTGAGCATAGAAGATGACGCCAGTTGGATGTCCGCAGATCGGACCAACTGGACGTTTTCGTCGAACACTTCAGGGATAGTATTCGCCGACCCATACTTCTCTGCGGGGGGTGGCTGTCACAGCGGGCGACCATGCCCAACGGTAGCCAATCGAACAGAACCCAATTCTTTTACCCTCACGACATCTATAAATGGTAAGTCATCTCGTGATTACCAACTCGTGCCAAAGGATTGCCTGGATACTGACGACTTTTTATATAACAGATGGCGGTCTTAAGCTGATTATCTTTGCTTTCCAAAATAATGGTTCCCTACCTGCCAATCAGACTTCTTACTCAGCCTCAATGACTTCTATCCCCAATGACAAAGTGACTTTTGAAGTGTCCATCCAGGGTTCGGTTGTTTGTGCCCACCCGGTAGGGAACGCGACTTGTGCGTCTGGTAAGATCGAGCGGACATCAGATGCCTGGTCTGCATACGGTGTATGTTCCCTCAGTTCCAAAGCACCCTTTGAGTTGCAACTGACACGCACAATGTTAGGTTGACGAATGGCTCCAGTCCTGGTACGATAAACGCTCATCGTCTTTTGCCCAAGCAGGAGGCATGATAAAAGCTTTCCAAAGCGACTTTAGAATTGGTATGTCATTGTTCCCTTGCGAGATCATCAATCGGAGCAGCGCGACTTACTCTTTCCAAAAGGCTCCGGTCAGACCTGCACCATCGGTAACCAGTGCAACTATGTTACAAGCTGTCAGGATCTCCCGAATCAAGGCAACGACCCAGATTCTGCGAAAATATACTTGGCTTGGATTGCGATGCAGAACTTGAGCGACATGTTCACCTACTTATATCAGACTATGCAAATTGGAGAGCTCGATACATTGACACAAATCCAGTCCATCGCCTTGCAATTCCACAGCATAAAAACTTCACCCGCGCCTCACCATCCACCTCTTGTGACTGTGTCGGGCGTATTTGGTGCCATATCTGGTCTTCTCGCGTTGGTTGGCTTCGGTCCTGCTAGTGGTGCTTTTGGTGCCGTGTCTGGTACATTGGGGGCTATCAACGGCCAGATTAATAAACCTGGTGCACAGACACCGGATCCGCAGTTTGCCGACAACTCAGCGGATCTTGCGTCTACCCTAGGAGTATATGTCGGCGGCGTACGGACTCACGTGGAGAACGCATACACCGGTATATTTACTGATGGTACCAACATCACTTCGCTCTTGTCGCATGGGAGTTTCGTCAACCGCACAGATTTGAATCTGGATTGCAATAAGTGTCTGCCGGCTTCTCAGCGCTGGATGGAGCAGTATCTCGCGTTGAAAATGATCAATTATATCTGGTGGACTCAGAATGTTTTCATCACATTCATGCCATGTAGGTTGCTCCTCTGGATGCTCGAAATTGAGGCATGCATATGAATCTCCAGTACTGACGTCCATGAAGATGGCCAGGTCACCCAGGTCGACTCTAAAAAAAACACCACTTTTGACGAGTCGGCGTGTGCATCGAACTTTCTTTCAAAAGAACCAGACATTACTGTCTGCAACACTGATGATTATGGATGGGGTACCTACCTCGGCCCAGGCATGGCTCGGCTCACCTGGATGAACCCAGCGTAAGTCCCCACTTCACTATCTCGGTTCCAAATCTCTCCACCGACCGGTGATAATAATTCCCCACCACAGAGAAGCATCCAAAAACAAGCCCAACGGCGACGGCAGCATCAAAATGTCCGACCTGGCTCCCGGAGTCAGCTCTTCATCCCCAATCCTCCTCAAGACCACCGGCACATCCAAGTACACATTCCGCGCCCGGGACGTCATCGAGTCCTCCGTCCGTGGCTTCGCCCAAGGCGGTTTCGACACCGACAACATGGGCAAAAAAACCACCGACCTCCTCTCCCAGTTCGCCCAATACCGACCCGACAACCCCTCTCAAGAAACCGCAAAGCGAGGCTTCCGAAGCCTGCAGGGTATGTTCGAATCCAGCCCGACCGATGCGGGCATGTTCAACCTCCCGGTCTGCGTCATGTACAACCTTAACTACTGGCCCACGTATTTCAGCACCAAGAAACGGCCCTCCACAAACGGGTATTGTATCTGCTCCACGCCGTGGTCGGTCGACATGACTGGAAGGCAGTTCAGTACGGCGGCGCCGCCGGATTTGGCGCATAGGGTTACGAATGTGGGCGGCGTGGCGGGGGATATAGCGTGTCAGGCTTCTTTTTATGAGATGTGATTGAAAACCAGGGCGCTGCTGTCGGTGTTTCTTGTTTGCTTGATTGCAAAGATTGAGCGAAGTGAAGAGAAGCATATGTCGTTTTGGGATACGAAGGTCGCATCCTGAGTCCCTAGTTCCGATAGACGGTCTGCGCTCAGCGTAGTATGTTGGGTTGACAAGGGCCAGCCATTCGGTTGTCTTGATGAAAAACGATCCGTCCAAGATTCTGCATGATGTCTGAGCTTCGCGATGTTTCCGTCAAGAGAGGAAGCTTCGGATGTGATCACTAATACTGTTGGTCCGGGCCTTACGAAGCATGGTATGGTCGCTGCTGTATCATAGATTAACGTGGAAGGATGGTCAGGTATGGCGTGTACCTACCTGAATGCGCAGAAACCGATATCCGTAGGTCGCTCTCTCTCTTTAAACCCATGGCATACATATTGCCTTCCTTTCTGTCGCAATTTTTCCCAGTAAGTAGCCACTTTGTTCCAACCTTCTAGGCAGGATGTTGTTCGCCGACGCCCAGACCATCCAGGTTCCTCCTGCTTCCGTGAAGCCAGCCCTAAAGCCTCAATCAAGATTTGGAATCGAGACGTACGAACCAAAGTATGAATGCTGATTTGGAAAGTAATATTGCACGACCGCCAAAGTGGGTACGTAGAATCTTTCCAGGAACGCAAGGGTGATTGCAAAAACACTATAGCCCATCGTAATGATATCGTGAGCAACTACATAGCTGGTAACAGAATTGCCTAATGTTCTGCGGCTCTGCGATGAGTACACTTACTTGTCTTCGAGGCTAAGAGATAAAAGCATACCCACGAGTATGATGGAGTAAATAAACCCAGTCCTCAATAGCTTTCGTTTGATTGGTGTCTATTGAAGAAGATCCTTGAGCGAAGAAAGCCGGAAGTTCTGCCACAGAAGCTTTCCATGCACTACTCGTAGGACTGCCGATGAATCTCATGAAAGTTAATAATCTCGCCAATACTCTGACTACTTGCAATTGTTATCTTTTTGAGTCAGTCTTGAAGCATGCGGTCTTGAAGACGGCAAGCATGCTGGCTTTTGTTTAGATCATTCTCGCATGCTCGCGTATCAGTGGCTCGAGAAGATGCTGTAGCTCGGTTCAAGAATAACCTGCGTAAATGAACATTTGGCTTGCAAGGATGAATGAACGAATGAGAATGAATCAATAAGTGGCACGAATCAAAGAAATAAGAAGTTTGGGGGGAAGTACGGTAGTTCGCTCTTTCTTCTAAGTGAGCAGTTGAGCAATCAAAGCCGTAAGACGTAATGGGACGGACAGCTTGTTGATACCACCAAGGAATGAAACACTAGTGCTGATAGCCAGTGATATGGTCAAAGCTGCAAATCAATGCTAGGTCTATATCTTATACATAGAGCAATTCAACCCAATGGGCTATGGCGGCTTGCCACAGAGCCCGTGCAGTGTGCAAAGTAAACGAACATGCGTCAAAACAGTTGAGAGTGTTTCAAGGAAGCGAGCACGGTGCTAAACAACACATATTTCCCAAAGCTCAACCGCTACACGCATGCATTATAAAGACGTAGAGCAAAACTTGGTCCCGGAAATGGACTACAGAGTTTTCACTGCCCCAGTCAATAATACTGCAGCAACAAGGACACACAAGCTGGATGGATTATACAACGCAAGAGCTCGACTCCACTACCCAATCAGTCGTAACATTGATTTGGCCATGACGGTCCTGATTTGACAGCAGCGCTGGACTCACGGAAGAGATGGTCGTAGTATGGAACGATGATTCCACACTATCTGCCATACGATGCGAACGTGGCCCTGTATGAAGACGTTCGAAGCGATGGGGATTTAGTCGATCTCTGTGAAAAGAGGACAAAGCCCAGCCATGGTTGTTAAGTTCTCGATTTGTGTTGCTTTGCTGTAATCGTTGCGTCCTTAACCGTCTGTAGTAGCTCGAAAGCTTTGAGAAGACATGGGCGATGAGAGGCAGGTTGGCGGTGATAATGGCGAGTAACGGTTCAGCGGCCAGCCATAGTCCAAAGTCTACGTCGATGTAGGCGAGCGAGGGGATGAAATATTCGTTGCTGGTTGCGACTATTGTTTTTTGACGGACACCGCAGAAAACAGAGATTCTAGATGGTGAAACAATCAACTCTGATTGCCATCGACTTAGACAGGTAGTTGGACATAGGGGTTCTCACCCAAAGCCAATGCCAAAGATAGCACAAAGAGCCATTTTCTTCTTCAATGGGATGTGAAGGGCCCATAAGAGGGGCATAGGCATGGAAAGGATAACAACGTCAAGACCTAAGTTGAGCACATTCCCGATAATGTCTCGAAGCGATCCTTCGCCACAGGGACGAATCCTACGTGGATGTTTGGTTAATGGACGGCAGACGAGAAAATACGACACCATAAAGGCGATACACCAGACAGTGCAGATAAACATGAGCGCATAGGCCATACGGTGGAACCAAGTCTTGCGAAAGATAACGATGTAGAGATGAAGAATAGAAACCCTGATCGAGGTGACGGCGACAATCCATAGCAGCCAGATCGCAAGGTTTAGCTGTACGTAGTTAGATCATGGTATCACCATCAGATGTGAGAGACTTACCACTACGGTATCCTTGTACGAGTAGAAATCAGGGTAATAATAACTAGGAGTTTTAACTGGAACTGATTAGAGTAGCCTTTGGGCTATGGAGTAGACGTCCAGTATCCTACCAAGAACATCGCAGATGCACAAGCAAGTTGTGAAAAACTGTCCCCAAGTCAATACGGCCTTGACGGTTGTGACGATACGTATCCATACCAGTCCAACAATTATCAAGTAGTCGTTGATTTGTAGAGGCTTGCTCTTGATATTTCTCGCCCAGAGCCGCAGTCCAACAGCCAAGTAGTCGAATGTAAGCAAGACCCCGAATATGACCTGATCTCTCTTTAATGGTATACTCATAATAAGATCGAGGTTACTGGGGAGGCAGTAAAGCTGCTTCGAAAAAGAAAGATATGAGAAAGGACACTCACAGAGATGTCGTAGAACGAGAAAGTGATTAGTACACCAAGTTGTACCTCATTTCGAGAGGGGCCTTCCAAACCGCAAGTCCACATATGCATGGCTGTGACAGGCAGATGCAGGGTGCAGCATGCTTCAAGCGTACAATTTGGCAGCCTGAAACAGAGTGAAACCACAGCATCTCAATCGACAATAAGGATTTAGGAGCTCAACCGCCAAGTCTGACATAGCTTACACTTCATACATCCTAGCACGTCTCAGTAGTACCACTCGGAATTCTAGGATTTCCGACTTGATAGCCAGAGCTCTGAGCGAGAGAAAGCTGCCCTCAAGTGCATACTTTGCCCGCAAATACTACATGCACTTCGAGCTTTGTGCTACCTTCATCAGAGACTCTGAACATGCGGCTTGTGATGAATCTGAAACAAGAATAAATGATTGCCTGAATCACGAACACGCGGACTTGCGCTATCAATCCCAGTGTACTTGCAAGTACTGCCTTCGAAGTATCAGAAACTGATCGTGGTGTCGCATTGAGTGGCGACAAATCGTATGCGCGGTATGAAAGGGAAAACTCCGAGAAAGAGCGCGCTCATGCTTGATGTTGTCTGCGATAGTCTCATTTTTGACTCTGAACCTTTATATACAAGGAGCTTGCTTTATTGATTTGAAACCTGAGCTTTGAGACTCTCCATCGACCGGTGTCCAGCATCATAGACGTGAAGACATGGACGCCGACATCAGGCACGGTGTTCGTGAGAATACTAGCAATTGCACTAGTACGACTGGGTTGTATTCGCTGGCCAGCTGCTGAGTCGTAGGGTGGAAGATAACAAAATAAGATAATGGTATAGGAAAAGTGAGAAAGCCGACTTGAAGAGAAGTGACAATATTATTATTAGTCCACTCCTGCTTCTTCGACAAGTCCTCAACCGAACGCTCCCGCTTCGATTTATCCATTGACGCGTGTCACGAGGCTTGTAATAAAGATGCAGAAATTACTGGATGGTGCTTTGCATTTCAAGAGGACCCGTGCAGACGAAATTCTGTGCCTGAAGAATAGGGCAAATGAGGCAAAGCAGCGAAACCAGGCAAACGAGTTTCAGCAAGTTGCACAAACTATGCGGTGCTTTGTGCTGCCACCACTACCTCTAGACAACCTGGTCCATCGAAGTTTAATGTTGTAGAGGCGCTCGAATAGGTAGAATTTTTCTCGTGGGGCTCACGAACCTGACTGCGGGGTGTAAGAAAATGGTGTGCAATCGATTGGTTCATCTGGCAGGCCGAGCTTGGCCTCATGCATAATAATATCAAAGTTTGAAACTGTCAAAATGTTCGCCCTACAGCCTCTACACGCCAGCTTATCAAATCCCTCAAAACCGTCGCCGGCGCTGGAAAGGTCCAGAGCCACAAGGTAGCTCACACCCCTGAACTAGTGTCTGTTATGTACTCGAGGCTCCTTAGGCTGTTTGAATGCCAGAAGATCAGGTAGTCTTGAAAATGTGAATGGTTATCGAGTTGTCCAGGACATGAAATAAAGAGCAGCAGTGCGCCGGCCCTATACAGCGGTAAGAACGCCTCATCTGGGAAGAGCACAGGCAGGCCGCTACCAAGCAAAAAAACCGTGCAAATTCTTATCATCTAGTGGTAGTGTTGTTCCTATGCATGGATAGTAGAAAGAGGTCACGAGAACTCTCTCAAAAAGTTCAAACTGCCGGACCTGTGGGTGTTGAGGGTGTCGAGATGGGGTCGAGGGAAGTAGCTAGAGACACTTTCATTTTCGTTATTTAGTCTTTGAGGTTTCATCTATATGAGGGTTAGTCCTACACCAATAAGGAAAGCGCCTTAAGACTGTAGTACCTAACATGCCCACACCTTCCTCAACAGAACCCCAGACTTTCGTCCCAAATTTCCATACCTCCTCAACGACCAACTTCACCCCTCCATGATCGTCTCTATCTTCCAAGAGAACCACAAGATCTGCGTCCGCGCCAACAGTCAAGTTCCCCTTGGTGTCAGAGATATCGAGCATTGCAGCCGGGCTAATGGTGACGGCGTCGATGGCTTCGGCAATGGAAGCTCCAGTCCAGTTGATGAAATTATTCACACATTCTAGCATGGTCACGGCGCTATAAATCAGACTTATCAGTCTCATGGTACGTCGGCTTGGATGACAACCAGGATAATCGTACCTTCCCGCAATCGTCTCCGTCCCGTGAAGCGTCACCCTGCTTCCCATTTTTTCCACCTTCTGCCCGTTATTCCAATCATACACCCCGTCGTCGCATCCCATGAACATAACCGCATCCGTAACCAATATTAACCCCCTCGGGTGAGCACTATAAGCCAAACTAACGCTCGCAGGATGTAGATGGATACCATCGGCAATGATGCCAAAATAGGGTCTCTCTCGAGGTGAGAGATGCTCGAAATTAGCGCGATCTTTGGCTAGGGTAATGGTGCCGAAAGGGCCGGGATCTCGGTGATGAAGTGGGTTCATTGCATTGAAGAGGTGGGTGATCATGTTGGCGCCTGCTTTGACGGCTGCCACAGTCTGCTCGTAATCTGCGCGAGTGTGACCTATACTGACCATGACTCCGTGCCGAGAGAGATATTGGATCGTTTCTATGGCGCCGGGTAATTCAGGGGCTAGGGTTATCATCTTTACAGGAGCGACGGCCACTTTGTCCTTGCTCTCTGTACTATGTTTCCCCAACGCGAGCCCTAGATTTGAAGACCCGTAGTAACATGCAAGCGTTGCCAGGTCACATAGGCCATCCGTACCGGAGACAACCTCTGGACTATGACAGCCCTTCCTATCAGGGGCGATAAACGGACCCTCGCAGTGGGCACCTAATGACTCCGCTCCGATATAAGGCTCTCTCGATTTGCCGGAGGGTCCAAGACATGGAAGGATCTAGACGACGTATCAGCCAGAATTTTCCAGCGCGGAACTAATTGCCTACCTTATGATAGACATGTGAATTCTGACTCGTCATCGTTGCGAGATAGCTCGTGACCCCGGTCCTTATCAGGCCATGATTCATAGCTTGCAGGCCCTTTCTGAACAAAGACATGTCCCCATCCGCAGGTGGGCATGACAGGTCGACCGTGAAGGCTCCATTGAACTGTGCATCGATGAAGCCAGGAGCAAGTATCTTTCCCTTCAGGTCAATCACTCGGTCCGGCAAGGTGCGGTCGATGTAGAAGCTCTTCTGAGCATCGACCACCCGACCGGTAGATCTGTTGATCCATAGATCTCCTTGGACAAGCTTTCCATTCCGTACCAGTCGACAGTTGGTGAACTTGGTGATAGGGTGCGACGAGAGCTCCTCAGGGTTCCGGCCATTCGGGTCCACCACTCGAGACGGTGACATGGCAGAGCCTTGTGAGTGGAGCAATGCCACCAGGTCTTATGTTTTGAGAAAGCCCTTCATCCTGAATGCTAGGAGGTAGCGCAGCGGCAACATGGCTGTGGACGCTTGGTTGCATAGCGAAGGTATTGGTTCTCGTACAGTAAGGTAAGTCTATGCTGATAGGGGATTTTGGGGAGCAGATTATTCACGTCACACGTGTCGGTAGTGACGGATGGGAGTGAATGAGTGCATAGTAGTAAGTACCTACCTACATTAGTAATGAAAGAGGTTGCAGTTGCTTTCAAGATTCAAGAAGAATGGAAGGAACTGCTACCTGAAGGTATCATACCCATCGTTGCAACGCTACGTCACGTCGAGCAGCTGCCCCTCCTTACATAAGCTGGGCGACAGCATCACCCCCACCTCCACCTTCACCTTTTGTTTACTCTTCTGATTCCCACGCCTTGATCAGAGATCATAGACTGAAAGACACCTTACAGTACATTAGCGACTATTGACTAAAGCATATGAGGCGTTGCCGTACTGTGAGAAATCATGCAAACCCAACGAAGACAGATGCGTCCTTTATCAGGACAAGCGACGGTTGAAAATCGCAGTGGCAAATGGTTGAATGCTAGATGCTGTAGAGTTCATGGCAACAAGTCAATCGTGTCCAGGATGGAGACGAGCGTCCTGGCGTACCTTATGGTTGTACCGATGCTAACCGCCGTGTTGGTGTACGTGGTGGTAACGTGCATGGTAGCATCCATCCACGAGTAGGCAATCCATGAGGTACGCTGGAGCCAATCACTGCGAGTAGAGAGGGAGCCTGCTTGATGCAAGTTTTACATCGGATGCAACTGCTCCCATGCCATTTCCTGCACCGAAACAAAGCATGGGCATGGATGCTCGCATATCATTCACACTTGTACTCTGCAGTCCTTTACTGTTCACTGTCCCGGTTGATCTTACCATTGACTCTGCCGAGCTTATCTGGACCTCAACCCTACAGTAAAGTGAGCTCACTGCCTCAACGTTTAATTTTCAAAATTGTCTTCCTGTAAGCCGTCACGTTGGAATTGATCATCATAAGCTTGCATCCGTTGTACCGACATAAGGAATACTGTGGGAATCATCCTTTGCGAGCCTGCGAGCTTGCTCCGATCAGCCCGGAGACTTGACAATAGTTTTGTCCAAATAGCACAATGTAGGCCTGATGCGTCCACTCAGCTGTGAATGCATGTCTTATCTCAACCTTCAGGAGGTTCATTGTCAGAGAGGACAAGTACACAGCTTCAAACTATGTAGCCGAATACATCATCAGTTAGTACCCATAGTTGCTCACCCTCATATATTGTCGTGCAATCTTAACCAACTTCCCCCTTCAAAAGAGCGAATCAACGACTTCGCCCCTACCGAAGACCGCCCTTTTGTCCTCGGCCTCCCCACGGGAAGTAGTCCCGAAGGCGTCTACGAACTCCTCGTCAAAGCCTACAAAGCCGGCCGTATCTCCTTCAAACATGTCGTGACCTTCAACATGGACGAATATGTCGGTATCCCCCAAGACCACCCCGAAAGCTACCACAGCTTCATGTACAAGCATTTCTTCAGCCACGTCGACGTCCCTCCTAACCAGGTGCACATTCTGAACGGTAATGCCTCGGATTTGGACGTAGAGTGCCAAGAGTATGAGGAGAAGATCTTGAAGTATGGCGGTATCGAGCTTTTCTTAGGGGGCATTGGGACTGACGGCCATCTTGCGTTCAACGAGCCCGGATCTTCGCTGGCTTCACGTACAAGAGTCAAAACTCTGACCTACGAGACGGTCATTGCAAATGCGCGCTTTTTCGAGAATGATATTACCCAGGTCCCTCGCCAAGCGTTGACAGTGGGAATCGCCACTGTCCTTGCCGCACATGAAGTTGTCATCATCATCCTTGGACAGCACAAGGCGCTCGCCGTGCAGAAATGTCTCGAGGAGGGCGTGAACCATATGTGGACGCTGACGTGTCTGCAATTGCACCCACATCCACTGATCGTTGTGGATGAGGAGGCTACAAGCGAGCTCAAAGTAAAGACTGTGAAGTATTTCAAGAGCATCGATCAATCTGCGCAGGAGTTGGGGGTTGATCAGAAGATCCCAAGGGCGTCGGCAAAGTCGATTAAAGGCACTCCGAATGCTAATGGGGTTTGAAGGGCCCGCAGATTCTCATGTGACCACTTCTTTGGAGTTTGCAATAGGCTTGATGTTGGTAATATGCCTCTCTTTCGATAACCTTGTGCTTGTTGAGAACCTTGATTGCATTACCTACCTTGGTACGGCTTTTAGTCTTTGTGATAAGGTCAACATGCACTATTAGTAGAAGCAAATTAATGTATTACTCCTCGGAAAATTTTGACTGTGGACTTCCCTCTCTATTGATATGATTAGGGCAGCTTGTGGTCCGTAGTGATCTGAATAGGCAAGTTAAGGAATGTTTTTCGCGTTGTCCAGGCCATATTTCTGTAAAGTGGGACAACCAACCAAGTCTTGACAAAGGGCGAACAAGAGGCAATGCGGGAAAGCCAAACGCGCCGAGAATGACGTTGACGCGCATTCCGTTCAATGACAGCGTCTAAATAGATGGTGTTACCTGTTCTGGACATACAGCAATTAGAAAATATCGATATAACGCTCTTCATACGCCTTCTGCAGTCCATGATTCTCACGTATTGTAGAGCTACATTTCATGATATACAGACTTACGAATTCAGAATATTTACTAGAGATATAGACGCTCTAATCCGACGGGTACCGCATGTGCTTAAGATCCAGATGGGGGATTGAACCATCTTGAAACCTCTTAACGCGACAGACGAGTGGGTGGCGGCTGGGACATGGCTTGTCGTACAGCGCAGCTGAAAGGTGCGAAATTTTTTTAAACCCCACATATACTTTAATACAGGCACTGATGTAGTATATCATGTATTGCAGGCTCTTCTCGGATGGTAATCAGAGCGTAGGACTGCAGCAAAGGAGCCACTATTCCGCCAGTACATTTCGACCGTCTTTCTTTGCTCATGCACTTTTACCCACACATCGTATGGCGGAAAACATGCTGGGATCCGTCTATCTGACCATCCTTGCTGCTCATCGAAAATCTAGGACGAAGGCAGCCTTCAGAGCATCGGGCCCGTTTCTGCCGTTGAGTTCGACCAAAATTTTGGGCCCAGTAGCAAATTCGGGGCCGCCATTTTACAATTTGGAAAAACCCAAGTTTAATGACGACTGCTAAGGCCTGAACAAGAAGACTATAGCTATACAATCGCTGGTGATCATTCATGGCTCGTCCGTAATTCCACCATTAAGCATGCCAAATTCTTGGGTCACTTATAGACAGAAATGTAAGCAGGCACTCAGTGACATGTACGGGACTTAGGGAAGGCCTGGATGTCGTACTGTGGAAGAGGGGGAGCCATCATGTCTCTCCTTTTAGGTATTCTGAAGCAGTGTATCTCATAAGACTTTGCCTAGGCCAAGAAAGAGAGACAGTTCCAAAAGATCTTAGATATACCGGAAACTAAAAGTGCGCATCTAGGTGTTATCAGCAAAAGCAATAAAGGCGACGGCTCCTTGTTTTGCAAACTGTGAAATGCCTTACGGCGAAGCTCTGATACTGAAATACGATTGGAAGGAAATTGGATCAAAGCATAGCAAGCAGGAGACCAAAACGTCTTACGGAGATGGATCCTACAAGGATGGCGGATGTCCTACATGTAAGATCGCTACTCGTATTCTAGTGGCTATCTCCGGATAAAACTTCCCCGTCTCAGCTAAGGTCGCGTGTTCTTTACTTGTACACCTCAGCCATCAGAAATCTTTATTCACACGTGGCATCGCCATCAACTCAGCCAAACTTCCTCTCACCACCAGATCTTCTCAAACACTCACAACCCTACAGTTTCTCTTGGCCCTTCGCACAGCGAACACATCTCAATCATGATGGGCCTCAATCCGCAGATGTACGTCGCAGCCACCACTTCTCTAGTCGTCGTAGCCTTCCCTCCACTCGATTGAATTGCTGACCATATCTCTCTGTTCCAGCACCAACCTGGTGATCATCCTAGGCATGATGCAAGTCTCAAAAAAGATCCCCTTCGACGACCCCCAAGTCCTCATGGGCGTCCGCGCTCTTTACGTCGTTTCGAACCTCCTTATCGTCGGCATGTACCTCTACCTGCAGCAGAAAATCAACCAAAAGAAAGGTACATCAACGGGCCCCCTTGCGTAAAGCCGTACAATTCATCCCCTAACAATCGATCAACCAGACCTCACGACCCTCAAATACGTCGAACCCGCCCCAATGGGCTCCGCCGACGAACCCAAACTAATCACCACCACCATCCACGCCTACGATACCACGCAGCTGCGCGCCCTCTGGAAATCCCAGCTCATGGGCGTCGGCATGATGGCATTCATGCATCTCTACCTGCGCTACACCAACCCCCTCCTCATCCAGAGCATCATCCCGCTCAAAGGCGCCTTTGAGGGCAACCTAGTCAAGATCCATCTGTTTGGGGCACCGGCCATTGGGGAGTTGAAGCGGCCGTGGAAGGCGGCGGGGGGGTTGATGGGGATGGGGCAGGGGGACCCGAAGGCGGATAAGAAGAGTGTGGAGATAGCGGAGAAGGCGGGGGCTGGGGGCGTGAAGGATGAGTAGATGTCGGTTTCTGGAGGATGGGAGAGTAGACTCTGCGCTGGGGAAATGTCCTTGTGGGATACGTTATTACAAAATTCTCGGGTTGGAGGAAATTTCACGACTTTCTCTCTCAGACTTGGGCTCGGCGACGTTTTGTACATGTCTGTAGTCTAGATATCTTAGATGTTCAATAACCTCGAGAACGGATGGAATGCAGTCTTCGTTTGCGTGACTTTCTTCTCCTTTTAAATCATGCTCGGCGCTCTACCGGGTTATGTGGTGATTGAGAGGCACTCACCAGATCAGGAAGTCAACTCAACATGCTGGAGCCGTCAGTGGCATCCTGAGCCGTGTAGCTGTCGTTCCACCTCTTCCTCGCGAAAAGACAGTTGGGTGTTGCGAGTTGTGGTAATCACCCATCTTCAGGAATATCTACAGCACATCTCTCTTCGGCACCCCTCAACAGCATCACCACTGAACTCGGATAACGATTGAAGACTTGTTCGATTTCTCTATTCCATGCTCCCCTAATAACAAACCTTCGCTCCATTCGTTGAATCATTCTCGTCCCCTTCAGACATTTGCATGCCAGAACTATCTAGAACCGCTAGGAATAACACGAACAGAGCCACCGCTGAAACAATCTGATGCCATTACAGGACTAAACAGGTAGAAAGTTGAGGGACACTAGGCATTTGCTAAGTCTCTGTATGGTTTATGCATTGCAAGACCCAGACATAAGCAATCCTTGTGAGACGCTTAATACTCTGCTTCACCACCTTCCTCTCCTTCAAGCGAGTCGGTAGCAACCTCTTCGTAGTCTCTCTCAAGAGCGGCCAAGTCCTCACGAGCCTCGGAGAATTCTCCTTCTTCCATACCCTCACCAACGTACCAGTGGACAAAAGCGCGCTTCGAGTACATAAGATCGAATTTGTGGGAGAGAGCAGACCAGGCTTCCGCAATGGCCGTAGTGTTAGACAACATGCAGCTGTCAACAATTAGCTTCCTACGGGACAACGGACGAGGGAAGAAGCTTACACAGCACGGTTAGCCTTGGCCAAGTCACCGTTGGGGACCATTTGTGGCGGCTGGTAGCAGATACCGATCTTGAAGCCAGTAGGGCACCAATCTACGAAGTGAATGGTACGCTTCGTCTTGAGCGTAGCAACAGCAGCATTAACGTCATTTGGCACAACATCTCCACGGTACAGCAAGCACGTGGCCATGTATTTGCCGTTACGGGGATCACACTTCACCATCTGGTTGTTAGGCTCGAAGCATGCCGTAGAAATCTCTTGGACCGAATTCGCCTCGTGGGATGCCTTGGCGGCGGATACAACAGGAGCGTAGGCGACAAGAGGGAAGTGGATACGAGGGTACGGTACAAGGTTGGTCTGGAATTCATTGAGATCGACATTGAGCGAGCCATCGAAGCGAAGAGAAGCAGTAATGGAGGAAACAACTAGATAGAGACGGTCAATATGGAGCGATTATTCATGCCACAAACAGAACGTACCTTGAGCGATCAAGCGGTTCAAATTCTCGTAGTCTGGTCGCCCAATTCCCAGATTTCTACGGCAGATATCATAGATCGCCTCATTGTCAACCATGAAGCTGCAGTCGGAATGCTCAAGAGTTGTATGAGTTGTAAGGATGGAGTTGTAGGGCTCAACTACAGAGGTAGCGACTTGAGGAGCGGGATAGACGCAGAACTCCAGCTTGCACTTCTTGCCGTAATCGACTGAGAGACGCTCCATGAGAAGAGCGCCGAACCCGGATCCAGTTCCTCCACCGAAAGAGTGGAATACCAAGAAACCCTGGAGACCAGAGCAATTATCGGCAACATGACGGATCTTGTCCAGCACTTGGTCGATCAACTCCTTGCCCACAGTGTAGTGCCCACGGGCGTAATTGTTTGATGCGTCTTCCTTGCCCGTGATCATCTGCTCCGGGTGGAAGAGATCCCGGTAGGTACCGGTGCGAACTTCGTCAACAACATTGGGCTCGAGGTCGCAGTAAATAGTACGGGGAACGTATTTGCCATTGCCTAAACATAAAGTTATTGTCAGTCACTCTATGAAAGCTATTGGAGATGTATCTTCTCATACCTGTCTCGGAGAAAAAGGTGCTAAAGCCCTGGTCAGGGTCTGCAGCTTTACGCTCCTCGGTCAGATATCCATTAGGCTATGAGTCAAAAACGCGTCAGACCAGGCTCAAAGGCGACCGTAATCCCATTTTGGATTGGCCATGAGTAGGTATCGTACCTGAATGCCGTGTTCTAAGCAATAGAGCTGTTCGTTTACAGATTAGCGATGCCCTTGCGTCTCAATTCCAGCAACAGTCCTGTTGGGCAGGTTGCTCATGATCCAAAGCTCACCTCCCAGCAAGAATTTGCGATTTGGCAACCGGCTTGCCCAACTGTACGCGTGGTCGAGTCAGTACACGAGTTTTATGGTGGAGTGGTGTTTCCCAGCAAGACTTTAGAGACGCGCGTGGAGACACACCATTCAAGCTGATGACTTCTCTCATAGTGATAGTGAGTACCCTCTAAATGGCTGATGCCTCGAAGTGGTTGTCGGAATTGAGATATGCTAGGAAGAGCAAGACGTTGGTGAGAGGTCTGGATGAGGGGAGTAGGATGAAAGATTTGTGTGGGCGTTGTTTTGATTCCTTGCCCTGGAGATGCGCTAACGGAGATAGGCTAAGGGTGCGGACAGGGGTATCGATACAGCAACAGACTCTCGAGAGTAGGTATCTAACACTTCAGGAGCATCACCACATCACGACTGCCTTTGATTTAATAGTGCTTATGATATGTGATTCCATCAGCTTCAAATCCCCGAAAGAAACACACGACTACAAATATCCGGCCTTCTCTACACCTCATGCTACCCTACCCTACGTCGAGTCGTGTCAAGTCCATATGTCTCTACCATTTTCCACTACTGTACATAGACACTTTCTTCTGCTGATCTGGCAGGTAAATTTGTATGATTACAGCATTCAATCTCGCGCCAAACGACGTCATGTTCTTGACTTTTCCTACGTATTTCTGTTTTTCGTATTCCAGGCTCAACGGCTACTCTAACCCAGGCCCGATCGTGGTTTATTCAGTGGCAAAGTCATATGCTCCGCCCTTGCTCAAATTATCAAATATCACATTAGATGAACCGGTCGTTCAAGTATCTAACATACTGTCTACCAATCAGCATGAGATGATCTGCGACTCGAAATTGGGAACTGACCTGAATGTTCATAGTTGTATGGATGCGCTCATCTTATCCCTGGACTCACAGATCTGCAAAGACACATACAAAGAGGTTTTGGATTTCGAGATTAACCTTCCCTATAACCGGATAAGTAGTGGGCGTAGAGTACGGTCACATATTGCCGCGTGTATGCTGATATGAATGGCAGCTGATGGGACTTGTGCTATCGACGTAGGTCGTCTTGGCCCTGCGATATCGGATTTGATAACCAGCCTAGAACTTCACTCAGCTGCATCCGCAGTCCATCCTGAATGTGTCCGCGGTTGGCCCTTGCATGACGCTGGGATGCAGTTCGCGTGGGTGGGTTTTGTTCTAGGTGACTGCTGAGAGCCGATGCTTTGATTCTGATGCGAAGCGATTTCTAGGCCAAAATTAACAACTCTAAGTTCAAATTCGTTCATATAGACCAAGTAATATTGTATGCTTGTTCCCTTCAGCCCCTACATCGATATCTTGCGATCTTGCTATTAGAGAGATGCCTGTCGACCTATGGGTGACCTGACTTGGTCGGCACTACAGCCCGCATGATAATAATGCAGAACTTCCGCTTGTGTTTTCCAGTGAGTATCACTGATATTTTGCCTCCCGACTGCTACACTTGATTGCATTACACAGCAGCCGCTAGTCAAGAACTGAAGATAGTCGAGACTTGTCAACCCTGCCAAGGTGTCTGGCCAAAATCGACACTAGCTGTCCCCTAGATGCTTTCTCCTGGGATTTATTCTAGGTCGCGGCTGTGGTTATTAACGGCAGGTGTGTGGGATTTGGCTTAATCGGTGTAGTCGTTGGTCTTAGTGGGTCATCAGATTCCTCATGGTATTGCAAATTTCACTTGTTTTCATTCTGGTAGCAACCCTTTCGTGGAAGTGGGTATTGATCCCTTCCAAAGTAATTCCACCTGAAGAATATCACTCATGTCATTTTGACATGTTCAGAGTCGTTCTGTAGATTGAATACCTCTTTGAATTGTTCCACCAGGCCCGCACTTCTCCTCGGACCATGACCCATGCATTATTCTGGATAGACCGACTTCAGTCGAGTTTGAATATGAATCAAAATACATTTCCTTTCGTCCACAGAAATCCCCAGGATTAAGATACAGCCCGTGTGACTTCACAGTATTGCAAGCCACCAACGTGCAGGGTTCTGCTTTCCTGAAAATATGAAAAGAATTGAAGCTACTGATCAGGTAATAGCACAGAAGATATATATGATGCCTATTAGACCTTCAGTGTACGAAGTCCTTGCATTATGACAAGAGCCTCATTATCTGATCCCTTCGTACAATTTCTCTGCGCCAACCAGCTCAAAAAGATTCACGGAATAGAAAATCCCGAAAGCTACCTCCCGAGTGCCTTTGCTGACCTCGAATAGCCGTTCAATTGGTGCCCATTCTGTGGGTACTCTAGAGAATGGATGCACTGGTTGGTGTTTCTGGGCAAGTGCTTCTCTGTATTCCATCTATTGAACTCCTGATGGAGTTCTAGAAGTGAGGGCAAATTTCGAGGTGTCTAGCTATGGTCAATTTGCGCCATACCCGAAATGATTTCTAGATTGATCGAACTGTAGTAAAGATCAGAATCTGCTTGAACAAGGGACAGAAGGTTTGTTTGGTTTGTACCGCGAAGAATACATATCTAGTTTCGGATGTGGGCACAATCTTCAATCACAATCACTGAGAACTATGATTACTTTCGTGAAGGAGCAACAAGTCAAACATTGTAGTATCTTAAAAAGCCCAGAGACCTATTTTATCATGTTTGACAGCGTAGGTTGGCCATCGCTTGGAAGGCACCGTCGGTCGCGGATTCTTAAAGCGGCGGGCACACCAGACGACGAGCAGTCGTCACCGTGAATCTTTTCAATCCTTTCCATCTTTTCAACAACAAACCGAAAGCGCCTCATGTATTGATGCTAATCCCACAGAGCTTGGTTTGCTACACTTGATACTTGAGTGTTCTTCGTTATGCTCTAGAGTCACGGAGATGTGGACACTCGCACTCATCGTGACGTTGTCCTTGCGGATACTCTCGGTTTTGGCCAATGTAGAGAAGACCATTTTCCGCGGCCCAGAGGCCATACAGATCCCAAAGGCACATCCCAACCTCGAAGACCTTCGTTTGGAGTCGTTAACGCCATCACACTGGAGTTTACGCCGTCAAGTCGTTGCGAGTTTCCCAAATTTCACAAACGCAAAGGGTAGCGAAACATGGCTTCTACTGGACGGACTTGAGTACAATCAAAGGTACGAAGTACGCATCTGCTGGGTCGCCACGGTAAGCTGCACCTGCCAGTCACATGATGGCTTTCTCCTGTTTGTTTTCTACTATGGTGATTGGTGTTGTTGCCCTTTGAATTGTGCTTATCATTCACTATCAATCAGCAACCAACAGCATTCACTCTTGATACCTTTACGCTACCTGAGGTGTTCAACACATCCGATTTGATGTTTTCACTTGCATTATATTCTGAATCAGGTCAATCAATCAACGCGGAACAACATAATTCCGAACATCGTGATGGTCCTAAGACACAAGGCCATAGTCAATCATCAGTCCTCCTTTTACGTATCACTGCAGCTGCAAGTTACTTCACGACGAACAAGTCTCTCATGCGGAATGTGCCGCCAGTGAACGTTGATATCAGTAAGGTCACGTGCCATTATATTTACCTCCTTTAAAACTAACATCCCCTTCAAAGTCCTAGACCCTTTCCTCCTGAACCTTCTACCCAGGTCTCTTTTGCCTACAGGGATCTATCTCATCATCTTAGCTGTTGTGGCCTGGTATCTTTCAAGTTTTGTGTGGCAAGGTCTTCACCAGATTTCTCAGTCCGGAAAGGATCAAGAGAGAACCCATGACTCAGCTGTCTTTGTCGCCCATCAACAAAAAAAGAAAGTCTGACGCAATGTCTTGCGATGCTGATGGAGGAACCGAGATCGCTTGCTTGTGCCCTCGATGTGATGCTCATCGCCAACGCCTAGAACGAAGGCAACAGCTCTATGCGCTCTATGCTCTGCCAATCTACCAACTGCCGCCAGAATTGATCCTGACAATCCTCGACAAACTGGACCTTATCGTGTTCCCTGCTATGATCATTGGGATGTTCCATCTTCTGCGCCACCATGGGATAGCGCCTTTAATGACCAGTTTCGACCTCAAACGCTTCTTGAAATGCTCAAATCCTGATGGACCGCCACGCTCAAAGGGTGACGTTAGCCATAATGACCCCAAAGGTTTCTATCGCCTGCCAATGGAGATACGCCTCGACGTTTACAAGCACCTTAGTGCTCGTGACAAGATCAATTTCGTGCTGGCTACTTTCGAGATTCCAATCGACGACATTGAGTCTCTTACGCATTGGCGGTCATCACCGATACCTATGATGTGTAATCAGCCAGTTCGAGAAGAAAGCAAGGGTGCCGAGTCGTAGGTGCAGAGCTCTTCGCTTGCGGTAAGAAAAACATGGAGTCTTTATGGAGGACTGGTCTGTGCAATCACTGCCGGAAAGCAGGGATAGTCCAAAGTTGCCAGGAACAGACGGGTTATTTCATCAAGCTCATAGATACCCGGGTGTGGCAAGCGCATCTGTCATGGATGAGTTACTAGGTCTCAAAGCAGGTTGCAACTTTTCATTCTTTCCACCATGCTACTCTCCCGCCATTTCTCAAGAAGCAATATCCCCACCTTTTCAATCTCAACCCGCCATTTTCAATCCACCAAGCAACCGTAAAAGCCACTTCACCTTCTCATCTCAATGAACCCCACATCCCCCATCCCGAAACCTCCTAAAACTCCTCCCTCACCAAATCCACCTGCGCGCAGCTGCACGGAAGCGTAATCCCGGAAATCAAAAACCTCCACATCAACTGCGGTTGTCCGCGCCACCAATCGCACGCTAGCCGCTCCCAAGTACCAAACATTAGCACTCCTTCGTAGCATAGCATAGCATAGCATGGCAGAGGTTCTATTAAGGAGTAAGGAGGAAGGACAAGGTATAAACCCACCCAGCCACCCGTTGAATTCACTCGAGCCTACTACCAAGGCCCCGTTCTTGTCAAAATACCAGCCGGTGTAGTCGCCGAAGCCGGCGTTGATGTGCACTAATTGCCATGCTATAATCCCACAAAATCACACATATTAGCGATCCTTCCCCGTTCTCGGACCAGAAGAACAAAAAGTTAGGACAGAAGATGCAGGGAACATACAAGCCCAATCGTCGTCTCCGCCCAAGTAAAAGGAGAAGGGCGTGTTGAACGAGTCGAGCGTGAATTGCTGGTGGCTGCTGTTTAGATATCCCTTGGCGGCGGAGTCTTTGTAGGGCGTGAGGGTCACTTCGTTGGTGCCTGCGCCTGTGAAATCCAGACAACGAGTAGCAGGTCAGTACGCTGTAGTAGCCCTGCTCAGTTCAAGGGAGGAAGAGTGGTGGACATGTTAATGGAAGTGGGAAGGGCAGAAGAGGGATACCGTTATGATAGGCCATAACATAAAGCCCATCCTTGGTCGAATTCGTCGCGCTGCTGTTCCCGATCGCGCGGGTCTTGAGGTGGTACAGTTGCTGGCCTGGAGGGGTGGGTGTGGCGATGGGGTTTGGGGCGGCGGCGGGGGTGCGGGCGAAGGCGAGGGCGAGAGGGAGGGTGAGGATGAGGTGGACGGGGAGGGAGAGGGGGAGGGAGATGTGCATTTGTGTGTTTGGTGTGGGTTGTGGGTTTGGAAGTTGAGGTCAGAGACTTAGATACCGGGTAGGGTGTGGTTGAAGGAGGAGGAGCAAATAAGGGATTGGAGGATGCTTTTGTGCGTTTTTGGGGGGGTGGGCAGTGCGGTAGGTCAGGGCTGAACTAACAACAGTGAAGATGTAAAGTAGGTGAAAGAGAAAGTCACACTGAGCAGAAGTCTCACATGCACTCCGACATTAAATGTAACCTTAGGTAGTCAGTCACCTGCGCGGTGAAGCTTTCTCTTTATTCTTGTTCATGGTCGTGGTGTTTCGAGAGGATTTAAATCTACGCGCTTGCAGGCGGAGAGCCGCAGGGCTGGCGGATGTAGGAAAAGGTTAAGGAAAGGTCTGTGGAGGTTTATGCGCTGAAGCGATGGTGTGAGATCGAGATAAAGAAATAATAGGTGTCGAGATGATGCTCTTTGTCTTTATGTGTTTTCATGTGTTTTATGATGTTTCTGCTCACGCGCATGATCGGAATATTTTATCGAGACTTCTTACCAATTCCTTTACAGCGACCTTGTAAGGTTCTTTACTGGGTTTGAGAGGTGGCTTTTGTACAGTTCCGATGTTGGGTTTGAATCAAAGACTGCGATTTCCCACAAGAATCTCAGTGTGGTCATCTCTCTATGCCTTATACTCTGTCCATCAGAAGATTTGGTGCTTATTGCGTCATATGATCCGAATTTCGTTTCGTTGTTGACATTCCAGTCAACCCCTTGCCGCAGGTCGTCCCGAAAAATGGCCTTGTCTAATAAGGTCATGGCATCGTTCTCATACACTCTAATACAGCTCATGCCAAAACGCTCGCAAGTGCCACCAGCGGGGATCATGGTTCTCTCCGCTGATGACAGGTAAAGATTAGTAGGAACTTTTCAGCCCACCTATCTGTTAAAGCAATAGGAGCAATAGGACGAGCAGTGGGAGTAGAAGCAATAGTAGAAGCAGTGATATTGCACTGCCTGCTAACCTTGTTAGTACTGGCGCCGGTATGTGCTCATCTAATCAGTACTAGCGATGATATACTTACCTCATGTGAAAATCCAGATAGCCTCTTTTGTAGAAGACACATCTTCATGCAATTATTAGATTTACACTTCATCACTCATGCCTATCAGCTTCTCATCGCAACATCTATCATCTCACCTTCGCTGAGTTCTATTGATTTCATCGAAGAAGTGTTGGGACCGTGCCTAGAATCTAACCGATGGGACCGGAAGTAGAATGTTTGAGTCAATAGAGGTCGCTATAACTAGGATACTAAGAATACAGAAGGAAGCAAAGGGGAATCCGACTGTATTTATAGTAGGGCAAAACAAAGAGGGCTGAGTACCTAGGTTTGCTAGGGTGCGGAAGGGTTCGGATAGAGTGTCGGGGCTAAGGATTAACCATGTGCCGAAATCCCTAGGGCTTATTTGCTACGAAACCCTACCCAATCCCGACACAGTCGTAACAGAAGGGAGCCATGAAGGGAGCCATGAAGGTAGGTGAGTATGTAGGTGAGTATGATGTAGGTGAGTATGTAGGTGAGTATGTAGGTGAGTATGTAGATGAGTATGTAGAGTGACAAGTAGGTAGAAAGTCATGTAGTAGGAAGCATTGTTTGAAGCATTGTTTGACGTGTGTTATGCGCCCGACCGACGCGTATTTCGAAGTGTTCAATAGAAAGCTCAATAGAGAGTTTGGTAGAAAGTTTGGTACGGCGGTCTCACAAAGGCTTTGTCCCCGAAGGCATTCAGAGATTTCCGTTCAATGATAAGTATGTAGAGGTCAGTAACTTCTATTGAGTAGAAGTGTTGAAGCAGTAGAGGCTGCAGTAGAAGCAATAGTAGGAGTAGGGGGGGTAGTCGTTCAATTAGGAACATAGTTCCTAATTAGGAACATAAGGTAGTTGTTGCAGACTTGCAGTGCCATTACACTGCCCGCTAGCCTGGTTGGGACTAGCGCCAATTGCGGCACAAAACCTCGATAGCTTCCTGATGTAGAATACACATCTTTAGTCAATTATCAGATCTGCACTTCATCATGGCTAGCAGCTGCCTGTGCGCAAGACATCAATGATGGGCTCAATGAAACCATCAATTCTGGGTTACTAATCCATCATATGACGCTGACTAGGCATTGCCTCAGTTCTCAGACGTGCCAACGTCGCTAAGCCCCTTCGGGTTAGCGCTCTGCTGACTTCGCAGCATACGAGCGACACGTCTGAGTGCAAACCTCTGTAAGATAGATTGATTGACATTAACTTTGAAATAATATCGAACTTTGTCGATCGTCTTATCTGATGCGATAAAGTATGAGCGTATTATTGAATTAATTACATTTTGTTCGCTCTGTTTATCTATTCTACGATTTCTATCGACTCGTCTATCTACTCTACTCATCACTCTACATGCTCATCATTCTACTCATCATTCTACTCATCATTCTACTCATCATTCTATCTACTCGTTTATCTACATGTTCAGCTATCAACTCAGCTATCGACTTGATCATCTACTTATCATTCTACTCGCTTCAAAACATGCTTCATGTGACACGTTCAAATAAGCGTTCTACGCTTCATGATTTACTTCATAGTATGCTTCATACATGCTTCATAGCACATGCTAATTAACTCAATAGAAAGTATTCTTCATGACTTGATATCAAACGCTTTATCAAATTCTCTATCAAACGCTCTATTAAACGCTTTATCAAACGCTTTATTAAACGCTTTATTGAATTTTCTATCGAATTCTCTATCAAATTCTCTATCAAACTTTCGATCAAACTCTTGATCAAATGCTTTATCAAACTTTCTATTAAATTTTCTATTGAACTCTCTATCAAATGCTCTATTGAAACAACTTAACGCGCTTTCTCGATCATCAAAAAGAATGTTTGAATCAAATCTTCATCACACAACATGATACAAGTTCAACTAAGTTCAGTCAATGATATGATCATGAGATATCTGACAACAAGAGCAAAAAATCGAAGCTAGCATATTCTTGATCACGCTGTTCAACTACTTGAATTGTCACACGCAGTTGACTCAATGATGCAATGATGCAACTTATTGATTTCACAGAATTTTATTAATACTTAAATTAAACGCATCAAATAAAACATATGTGAAAGTACTATCACAAGTTCACATACATTATGATTTACATTGTCAAAGACTGAGCTAAACTAAAGATACTATCAATATAAAAGACTGATATTATTATTATTACTTTGATAGAATTTAGATACAAGACAATACATCAAATAATGTACAAGATGAAAGACAAAAAGTGAAAGAAAAGAATGAAAGCTTGACTTTTATATACATGAATTGAGCAGAATCAAGACTAAACAATAGTTTTATGACTTAAGATTGCAAAGATTCGCGCACACAACTGAGATGATTAAAACAGAATTACTGAAACTAAATTAAGATGATGATAATTAAATTGATGACTTGATTCATTGAACTGCAAAACAGATTCAATGAATTAAGATTATTTAAGACATTGATGATTTATGTTTTAAATCAAATTGATGATCTGACATCATGACAGTAACTTCTCTCTTCAAGACTGAGCTTTTGCAAAATGATGAGAAGAAACAAGATGAAATGAGAAAGAATTGAAGATGAAGATTGAAATGAGACAAGAATTGATATGAATGCATTTTAATGTGATGAAGCACAGACAAGACTAGAATAAATCTGAGTCACATTTGAGTCAAATCTGAGCAAGATGTCTGAAGAATAAGACAAGATGAGACGCATTTTAACATGATGATGCATGATGAAATTAAAACACATCTGAGTCACATTTGAGTCAGATTTAAACAAGATGTCTGAGTTAAATCTAAACAAGATCTAAGTCAGATTTGAGCTGAGTTGAAACAATGAAGATTGAACTTAAAGTTCTTGACATTAACATTGAGACATCACACATGACAGTACATGTGATTCTTTGACGACAGAGTTAATGAAATGATATTCATTGAGTGCTTGCTTACAATTATTCAGAAGATGAAAAGACTTTCAAGTAAAGAAGTGATCTTCTCAATTGACATAATACTTAAGCAAAGATGAAATATAACATTTATCACGCTTGAAGTTTAATATGCTGTTTACATATCAGAATCTTTCATCATTCTTGATGATAATGAGTTCTTAAGATTTCTGACGTTGACTCGAAAGAAAATCACTTGTGATATGATTCAAAAGAATGACATGAAAGATTGAATGAATCTTCATGAATGCTGAAAGATTTAACTCAATGATCAGAGAATTGTTCTTGAAGACACGCTTGATCTTGAAGAAATCAACATTATGATCATCTAACTTAACAGCAAGATGAGTGATGCTGAAATTGTGAGCATTTAATCAGACTTCATCTTCAACGAAGTATTTAGAACAAGAACAACGAGAGAGATTGACATTGAATTCATAAATAATCTGAGTTATAAACATCTCATCATGTAGATGCTCAGTTAATTTCTTCATCTTCTTGATGTGTTACGAGCGTACCAAGGCTGTACAAGGCTGAAGCCCTAATCAATTCGCAGTGAACGCTAGCGAGTTCCCTGCGTAATGATTAGGGCTAACCAGCGAGCTAGCCAGGTTTGGCCCAGATAT
>JAABUO010001018.1_pt1 | contig 40271 bp, 37 predicted proteins | sample 5559291 | NCBI WGS metagenome assembly JAABUO01 (sample SAMN10711878, study PRJNA513372) | rock metagenome | isolation source: Antarctica rocks | place: Antarctica: Victoria Land, Finger Mt sud
GGCGGCCATCTTCCTTGGCTTTGAGGCTGGAGGTGAAGACGCACAGAGCGTTGACTCCCCTGGCTTCGAGCGCCTGAGCCAACGTATCGATGAAGCCGGTATTTCCACTCATGGAGTGCGCACGGTAGAAGAGCACGGCGATGGTCGGCCGGGTCAGGTCGGCCTGTCTCTCCCAGTCCTGAATCGTGGCGGACTCGGTCTCGGCAAGGTAGATGCCGTGTTCGGGCATCGGAGTGGCCGGCGCATAGCCATACCCTGTGAGCATGATGCGGTCTGAAAGGAAGCGGAACAGCTCCGCAAAGTTATGAACGCCACCAAGTGCAAGATAGGATGCGGCAGTTTGCATCGCATCCGCGGGGATGTTGATGGTTTCGGCAAACTCCGAACTATTCTCACCGCAGCCGCTTACCAGCACCAGCGACTGCCCCCGTTCGATGCAGGAGGAGCGCAACCGCTCAAACCCCGGGATGCAACTGAGTGGACCATGGCAGCGCACGATAACAATCCGCGCCTTTGCCATTTCGCCATGGATCAATACGTTCAGTTGATCTTCATTGCGCAGTGCGTTCAGCGAAAATGCGCTGACGCGCAGCTCCTCGGGCAGCAGCTCGGCAGCCTTCATCAGCGTGAGCAGATCGGTGTCCGCGTGCGAGAGCAACATGATCGCGCCGTTTGCGCCGGCAGGTATCTTGTCCAAGCTGGACGCAGGCAATATCTCACTTGGTTTGCGAACGTCCCAGTCGTAGTAGTTGAAGACAAATTCGCTCAGATCAGAAGGCGGCTGCAGAAATCGGTCAGCCGCGAGCATCGCGTCGATGTAGTCATAGATCTGCCGAACCTGCCAGGCACTGTTCACGGAGTGGAACCAGACCGAGCGGCCGTCAAAGACCAGGCTGACGACGTTTGCCAGTGCGCATGGCCCAAGACATCCGCCGCGCGTGAGATGGACATGATTGCGGATCTTACGGCTGAGCCACTCTTCGGCGTACACATCGACGGGCACGGCGGCGTATCCGCGCTCGGTGATGCCGCAACAGCAACCGGTGTAGCAGTAGGTCAGATGCGCCCGATGCTGGACGATATTGAAGGCGCGGCCATCGGCCCGGATGACACGTTGGCGAAAGAGTTCTGCCATGGCTAGACCCCGGTCTGAGATGCGCGCGCGGTGCCGGCGAGGAACGTATCGGAAAAGGAAAGAGAACGGGAGGATGGTGCCAAGGTCAGGCGCATGGTTTCTGTTCTCCGCAGAAATTGCTATGTAACCCCTGGCAGGTCTCCTGGCTTCGAAGTGGCACGTGATGGCTGTGCCGAGTGCGCCTCCTTCCCCGGCCTTACGGCCGAGTGGATCTTTGGCGACTCGTCTTCGTCTACAGTGGCGGGACCGCGCCGGGATTGCACCGGACTTCCCTTTTCAGCCCTTACGGGCACCCTGGGTCTGCAACAGTTGTACCACGCATGCGTGACCATAATCTTCGTTTGGGCTAACGAAGGGATCAGGCTTCTCTTCTGTCACGTTCGCTGAGCCAGCCGAAGAGCACACCCAGCGTGCTCCAAAGCAGCAACTGCATCTCCCATGAAGCGATACGGAATTTCCACAAGAGACTGGCGGGAAATCCTAACGGCACTTCGTCAATTGTGGGTAGGAAATGGGAGAGCGTCGCGGTGAGAGCGACGAACAGCAGAGCCGCCACCAGAATGCTGTTCCAAACTTCAAAGCGGCGGGCAAGGCGGCGCGCCACTTGCACCACAAGACTGAGTGAGGCTACCGAGAGCGCAATCGCAAGAAAATAGGCGGCCGTCCGCATTCCGATCGTATCCGGATTGCCCACAGTGGGGGGATTGGCCGGGTATTTCAAAGAAGGGACAAGCGTGATCGAGACAAATCCCAGGCCTGCAATCCATACCGCCAGCGCACGGGGACTGGAGACACCGAACCGGCCCTGCGCAAAGGCGAAGATAAGGCCAAAGATGCCGCCGAGGGCTGCGCTGTAGACGAGAGTGCCTACGAGGAGTCCGGGGCCTCGCTGAACGCGACGGCTCACCATCTCAGCTTCGGCAGGTTCACCCCTGGCGTGATCCAGACTGGCCTCAAAGGCGATGGCTCGGTCGAGCTGAGGTTCACCCACCCACCGGGCGAACCCAAATACGAGCAGACCGGCGATCAGGCCGACCAGCATTCCACGCAGAAGCAAGGTACGAGTCATGGCTGCCTAGTGGCAGGGGAAACCGAGAAGATGACGTCCATCATGAACAAACTCGTGGACCATGCGGCCTTGAATCAAGGAGGTGGCTCCCTGTTCGGCACCGACAAAGTAGATGAGGAGCAGCATCAGCAAACCACCGAACAGTGCCCACGGCAGCAGTTCACGGAGTGGGATCACCGGGAGCGAGACCGGCTGGGAGATGGGAACGACGGCGGATTGAGTCATAGGGATCTCCTGGCTGCTGCTTTGTTCCGAGCGTAGTGAACCCTCCAGGGTGTGTCAAGACCTGCAGCAGCCGGGTGCTACGCTGACAACGGGTGAATGCATGCCGGAGACCGGGCCATCAGGCCGCATTACGCTCATGAGCCACGCCCCGACAGAAGCAGCAAGGCGAGGCGCCTTTCCGCTCGATGAGGCGCTGAACGAGAGCGAATCTGCGAAATTGAGGGTGATTGGCTGGATCCCGCCGCGAGCCTCTCACATCCAGACTGGACCTGAGCAGAGGACGAGGCAAACAGCCGCTGCCCTTGGGATGGAAGCAACCGCCACGGCAGATTTGAAAGAGCTGGATTACGGATCATGGCGCGGGATGTCGCTGGAAGAGGTGCAGGCACATGACCCGGCGGGCTTGGGAGAATGGCTTGGGGACGTCCATGCAGCGCCGCATGGCGGCGAGTCGATCGCAGAGCTCATCTCCCGCACGGATCAGTGGCTGAGGCAGCGTACCAGCTCCAGCCATACCATTGCCATTACCCATTCCACATTCATTCGAGCGGCGATCGTCCTTGCTGTGGGTGCTCCTGAATCGTCGTTCTGGCGGATAGACATCGCCCCTCTTTCGGTCACCGATCTACGCTGGAGCGGTTACGGCTGGAAGCTGCGGAGCGCAGGCGTCAAGCTTGCTGGCAATCAAGCTGAAGCCCCGGGCTGAAGGAGTCTGGTAAATTAGACAAAAGCTTTGAGGTGCCCGAAAGGGTATAACAGGGAAGCCGGTGCAAGTCCGGCATGGTCCCGCCACTGTGTTCAGGAGACGCAGTCTTCGTATGCCACTCGATTGAGGAAGGCGAAGCCTCCATAGGCGTTTTCAGACGCCAGGCCTGTCAATCAGGAGACCTACCTCAGAGACAGTCTTGATTCTTCTCCGCGTGGAAACGGGAAGCAATCGCTCATTTGTTCTTGAGCTTTGTGCCTCTTCCCCGCTGTTGGTGAGGCGCACTTGTTCGGACCGAAGTCGATCTCTCCCAGCATCGCTCAAGGAGCAGGCTCTCTATGAGAATCGGAGAGAACTTTTGTCCCGGCGTCGTGCACGCCATACCAGCGAAGGATGGGATGCTGCTGCGGATCAGGATTCCCGGGGGGCTGATTGGCGCCTCGCAGCTAGAAGATATCGCCGCGCTATCGAGCCGCTTTGCTGATGGCAGCATTGAGATTACGTCGCGAGCCAACCTGCAACTGCGCGCAGTCCGGGAAGAAGATCTTCTAACCATCGAGCGAGCCATCGCCTTTGCGGGACTTTTACCTTCGCCCCAACATGACCGCGTAAGAAACATCGTTGCCAGTCCCCTTGCAGGTCTGCACCACGAAGAGGTCCTCGACACGCGGCCTCTGGTTCTCGAATTGGATCGTAGACTGCAAGCGGACAGTCTCTTCACAGAGCTTCATCCAAAGTTCAGCTTCGGCCTCCATGGTGATCATCGAAGATTCAGCCACGATCTCGATGATCTCTCGCTCGAAGCATGTGATGACGGCTCGCATCTGCGGCTGTCAATTGCTGGGGTTGCAACCAATTATTCCGTCAGGATAGAGAATGCGGTCGACTGTCTCGTGGAGGCAGCAAGATGCTGCATCGGCCTGGCGAAGAACTCAGGCGTCCCCATACGCGTCAAGCGAATCGTGGCGCTTCCGGGAGCCGTCAACCAGCTCATCGAGTTCCTAAGCCCCATGCTGGTGCCGTGTTCCACCGCCACGCGTTTGCCTGCGTATGTCGAGACATTCCAGGGTGTCTCCCCGACCGGTCGACGCGACCTGATCAACATCATCCCCTCCGTCCCACTCGGCCGCCTCAGTTCACAACAGGCAAGCGCCATCGCTGGGGTTGTGAAACAGTGGAACGGCGACCTTCGCTTGGCACCCTGGCGCGGCATCGTTCTCGGTGCGATGCCCGCAACGGCAGCTGAGGGGGTCCTCAAGGTGCTCCAGTCCGTAGGATTGTCGTGGGATGCGCGAGATGGTTTTCACGGCATCGCTGCCTGCGCTGGCAGCACCGGTTGCGATGCCTCACTCGCCGATGTACGGGCTGATGCGGCCTCGCTCGCACAGCGACTCTCGGGCAAAGTTGCGCCCTTGGGATGGACCATCAATCTCTCCGGATGCGAGAAGCAATGTGCCAGGCGGCACGGTGCGTCTGCGGAACTAATCGCCAACGACTCCGGTTACCTCCTGAAGATTAGTGGTGAAACCATCAAGCTGAACTGCTCCGCCGACTACGCGATCGACGCAGTGGCAGCGATCCACACCGAGAGGCTCTCCGGGGTGGCGACCGTATGAGTTACATCAAGAGCGGCGCGGCCATCTACAAGGAGTCGTTTTCCATCATCAGGCGCGAAGCCGACCTGTCTGCGTTTGAGCCTGATCTTGCACGTGTTGTCGTGCGCATGATCCATGCCTGTGGCATGACCGACCTGCCACGGGATGTTGAGGCGTCACACGACGCGGCTCTGGCTGGCGTCGAGGCCCTGCTCGCAGGCGCTCCTCTTTTGTGCGATGCGACCATGGTGGCGAATGGCATCACACGGGCACGGCTTTCACGAAGCAACGAAGTCCTCTGCACCTTGACCGATACGCGAACGGCAGAGCTTGCGGCCACGCTGCAGACGACCCGCAGCGCAGCCGCGTTAGAGCTTTGGCGAGACAAGCTTGCGGGTTCCGTCGTCGTCATTGGAAATGCTCCCACAGCCCTCTTCCATCTGCTGGATATGCTAGAACAAGGCGCGCCAAGGCCAGCGCTCATCATCGGCATTCCCGTAGGTTTCGTCGGTGCCGCCGAGTCAAAAGCAGCGCTGGCTGCGAATCGGTTCAGAGTTCCCTTCCTCACCGTTCACGGACGACGTGGTGGAAGCGCCATCGCCGCAGCGGCCGTCAATGCCCTTGCCAGCGAGGACGAATGAGCGGACGTCTCTTTGGATTGGGCGTAGGCCCGGGTGATCCGGAGTTGATCACCGTGAAGGCGCAGCGCCTGCTCAGGCAGGTTCAGGTGGTTGCCTATCCATGCGCACGACATGGCCGGAGCAACGCCCGTGCGATCGTCTGCTCAGAGCTGACTCATGGCCAGATCGAAATCCCCATGATGTATCCGGTCACGACGGAGGAGACCAGCCATCCCGGCGGCTACGAGGCTGCGATCTCCGAGTTCTACGACGCGATGGCCGAACAGATTTCGGGCCATCTTGCCGCGGGTCGCGATGTCGCGATCCTGTGCGAAGGCGACCCCTTCTTCTATGGCTCCTATATGTATCTCCACGACCGACTCGCACACCGGTTTCCCACCGAGGTGGTTCCGGGAATTCCATCCGTCATGGGCGCCGCCGCACGCCTTGGAACCCCACTCGTTCGCCGGGATGCCGAGTTCACCGTACTGCCTGGAACGATGAGCGAGGAGAGTCTGGTCGCCAAGCTCAGCTTGGAGGGCGCGTTCGCCATTATGAAGCTGGGACGAAACTTCGCAAAGGTGGAAAGAGCTCTCAAAAAAACCGGCCTCGCAAACAGGGCGCTCTTCATCGAGCGTGCGACCATGGGTGCTGAACGCATCATCCCCTTCGCCGAGGTAGACCCGCTCCAGGTGCCCTACTTCTCCCTGATCCTGGTTCCCGATGCCGGCCGTGCTCAGCGGGAGCAAGCGCCTGGCGGTGGCTGGATTTCGGTCGTGGGTCTGGGCCCTGGAGCGGCGGAATGGCTCACTCCCGAAGCGCAGCAGGCGCTCACCGAAGCCACGCATCTTGTGGGATACCACACGTATCTGGACCGCGTTCCGGTGCGATTCGGGCAGCTGCGCTTTGGCTCAGACAACAAGGTAGAGGCTGATCGTGCGCGCCATGCACTGGCTCTCGCAGAGGCAGGCCATCGTGTGTGTGTTGTTTCCTCTGGAGATCCCGGAATCTTTGCCATGGCAAGCGCTGTCCTCGAGTGTGTGGACCATGGACCGCCGAGCTGGCACGCGCTCGATATTCGCATTCTGCCGGGTCTGTCTGCCATGCAGGCCGCAGCGTCCCGCGTGGGCGCTCCTCTGGGGCATGATTTTTGCGTCATCTCGTTGTCAGATCGGCTAAAGCCCTGGGAGATTGTCGTGAAGAGACTGGAGGCGGCGGCATGCGCCGATTTCGCCATCGCGCTCTATAATCCGATCTCATCAGAACGGCTTTGGCAACTCGCCGAAGCAAAATCCATCGTAGCGAAGCATAGAGGTCCCGAGACCCCCGTGGTGCTCGCGCGCAGCGTTAGCAGACCGGACGAACGGCTCACCATCACCGACCTTCAGCACTTCGACCCCACGCAGGCCGATATGCAGAGCATCGTGCTGATCGGTTCCTCCACCACGCGCACAATGGCGATGCAGAACGGCAGGAAGCTCATCTACACCCCGCGGAGTTACGCGCGATGAACTCTAAAGACCGCTGGCTTTGGATTGTAGGCATCGGCGAAGATGGCTGGGGTGGCCTGAACAACGAGGCGAGACAAGCGATCCTCGACGCAGAGTTGTTGTATGGAGGCGCGCGACACCTCGCGTTGATTCCCGCTCAGAACTCCAGCGCAACTCGCATCCCGTGGCCTTCGCCGATGGCACCGGCGATGCAGCAAATTCTGACGGAGCACCGGCGACACCGGCGGATCGCGGTGCTCGCCAGCGGTGACCCTTTGTTCTACGGAGTTGGGGTGCCGCTCACGCGCGATCTCTCCAGTGCCGAGTTCCGGGTCATTCCGCAGGTCTCCTCACCCTCGCTTGCGTGCGCGCGGCTTGGCTGGCCCGCTGCCGAAACGAGCGTGGTCTCGTTAGTTAGCCGACCCATGAGTCAGTTGCAACGTCACCTCTATCCCGCTCAACGGATCCTGGTCTTGTCGGAAGACGGCCGTACCCCGTTCGAGGTCGCAACCTTTCTCACCCGAGCTGGTTTCGGCAGCAGCAAGATGAACGTTCTCGAGAACCTGGGAGGTCCTTCCGAGAGCGTAACAGCAGGACTCGCTGCAGGTTGGGACAAACAGCCCTCCAGCAATCTCAACGTGGTCGCGATCTTCTGTGTTCGGGACGCAGTGTGCGACTCGTTGCCATTGATTCCAGGCCTGCCGGACGACGCCTTCGAGACCGACGGGCAGATGACCAAACGTGAGGTGCGTGCCGTCACGCTCGCTTATCTGGCGCCGTTACCAGGCCAGCTTCTGTGGGATGTGGGTGCAGGCACCGGGACAGTGGGGATCGAGTGGATGCGCGTTCATCCCTCATGCTCGTGCCTCGCCTTCGAGCGTCACCGCGAACGAACCGCACGAATCCAGCGGAACGCGGAGCGGCTTGGGGTACCGGGGCTCAAGGTCATCGAAGGGATTGCACCCGACACCTTCGCCGGCCTTACGATTCCGAACGCGATCTTCATCGGCGGTGGCGTTGCGGACGAGGATCTCTTCGATGCGTGCTGGACGGCGCTCGCTTCAGGAGGCCGGCTTGTCGCAAACGCTGTGACGATCGAAAGTGAAGCTTGCCTGGTTTCTAGACACGCACGGTACGGCGGTGAACTCATGCGCATGATGGTCTCTCGCGCAGACCCCGTCGGGAGTTCTCACGCATGGCGTCCCATGATGCCGATCACACAATGGAGCGTGACCAAGCCTTGATGGACACCATTCAGCAGGAACGTCTCTCAATCGGCTTCGGCTGCAGCTCCTTCGCCGAAAGCGAAGAGATCGTGCGGCTGATCCAAGCGTCTGTCCATCCAATCCCTCAGGACAGCGTTCTGGCGACACTCGACCGTCGCGCGCGGATGGGGGAGATCATCTCGCTGATCCTCGGCATCCGGCTTGTTGTCTTTCCCGCAAGCACTCTCTCTGAAATCAAGGAGACTACCACTCATTCGCCGCTCGCACTGGCGAGGACTAGAACTTCTAACGTTGCAGAGGCGGCCGCATTGGCATCGCTCGGTCCCACCGCACGCCTGATCGTCGCGCGAAAAAAAGGCCACCTCTGTACGTGTGCCGTTGCGGCCATCTCCGTTGAGGTACCGTCATGATCGTCCACTTTATCGGAGCGGGACCCGGCGCCGCCGACCTGCTGACGCTTCGGGGCCGCGACCACATCCACAACTCACCGGTCTGTCTCTACGCGGGCTCCCTGGTGCCGAAGGCTATCCTCGCCCATGCCCCCGCCGGCGCACGCATCGTCGATACCGCTGAAATGACTCTCAGCGAGATCATCGAAGAAATATCGGACGCGCATACCAAAGACCGGGACGTAGCTCGCATCCACTCCGGCGACCTCTCCATCTGGAGCACAATGGCAGAGCAGACGCGCAAGCTACGAGAGCTTGGAATTCCCTACGACGTGACGCCCGGCGTGCCTTCCTTCGCGGCCGCAGCGGCGGCACTCAACCAGGAACTAACGTTGCCGAACGTGGCGCAGACAGTCATTCTGACTCGTACCTCGACCCGTTCCACGCCAATGCCCGCCGGGGAGGAGTTGGCGACCCTCGGCCGCACGGGTGCCACCCTGGCGATTCACCTCTCCATCATGAACGTCGAACACGTAGTCTCGGAGCTGTCACCTCTTTACGGCGCCGACTGCCCCGTGATCGTGGTCTTTCGGGCAAGTTGGCCCGACGAACGCATTCTGCGCGGAACACTCTCGACCATACGAGCCATCGTTGAGTCTTCGGGAGTCGACCGCAATGCTCTTATTCTCGTCGGCAGATCGCTCAACGTTCCGACATTTGGTGAAAGCTATCTGTACTCAGCAGGGCGCGAGCGAGCCGATGGGAATGAAGGCTAGCGGATGAAGATCGAAGAGGTGACTGCCATGCAATCCGCGACACACCCGGCTCTCCATCGAAAGCGTCGCATCCTGATTCTCGGTGGAACTGGTGATGCATCGCAGTTGGCTGCACGTTTTTCCGGGAAGTCAGACCTGACCGTCATCTCGTCGCTCGCTGGACGGGTGGAGCAGCCCGCTACGCCGGCAGGCATCGTCCGCATCGGAGGATTCGGCGGCGTAGCGGGGTTGATCGTTTATCTCGCGATGCAGAGAATCGATGCCGTGATCGATGCAACGCATCCTTTTGCAACGAAGATCAGCAGCCACGCAGAGTTGGCCTGCAAGCAGACGAGGGTTCCACTAATCGCCCTTGAGCGCCCCGCATGGACCGCGCAAGCAGGAGATCACTGGGTTCAGGTGCCCGATATTGAAAGTGCGGCGGTGCTCGTGAACAAGCCAAACAACCGTGTGTTCCTCTCGGTCGGACGTCAGCAGCTCACTCACTTTTCCGAGTGCAGAAACGCATGGTTTCTCATTCGAGCGATCGATCATCCAACTGTGCCGCTTCCCCAAAGATCCAAACTCATCCTCAGCCGCGGGCCCTTTCATCTCGACGAAGAGCGGCTGTTGCTTCGGCGGGACGCGATTACCCACATCGTATCCAAAAACAGCGGTGGGGCAGCAACCTACGCCAAGATCCAAGCAGCACGGGAGCTTGGGATCAGGGTCATCATGGTGGAACGCCCCTCTATAGTTCAGACAAATCCATGTACCAATATCGACGAAGTTTACCTGCGACTTGAAGAGCTTCTTGCTAGCCAACCAGCCCTGCAGTTCGAACCCACGGAGACGACGCGCCTATGAGAACGATCTACGTTATCGGCATCGGTGCGGGAAATCCTGAATTCGTAACCATACAGGCAATCAAGGCCCTGAACCAGGTGGACGTGTTCTTCTTCATGGATAAAGGAGGGGCAAAACAAGACCTGGTACTTCTAAGAAAAGAAATCTGTGAGCGTTATATCGAACACCGTTCTTATCGCATTGTGGAGACGGTCGACCCTGTTCGCGACCCCGAGGTCGCGGACTATAAGACGCGTGTCGAGGCGTGGCACCGGGAGCGATCCCTTATCTACGAGCAGATGATTGAAGGCGAGCTTCAAGAAGACCAGTGCGGTGCCTTCCTGGTTTGGGGAGACCCATCCCTCTACGACAGCACCCTCAGGATTATCGACCAGATCAGGGCTCGCGGGCAGGTCGAGTTCAAGGTGCAAGTCATACCGGGCATCACCAGCATTCAAGCACTCGCCGCGAGCCATAGGATAAGTCTTAATGGACTTGGAGAATCCGTCGTGATCACAACCGGACGGAGACTCTCTTTCGGCTTGGCTCCGGTGGAGGACAGGACAGTCGTGATGCTGGATGCTCAATGCTCCTTCAAGGCAAGAATGGGTGCAGATCTGGACATCTACTGGGGCGCGTATCTGGGCATGGAACAGGAGATCTTGCTTTCAGGGAAGCTCGACGAGCTGGCGGGGCAAATCGAAGCGGTTCGTGCACACCACAGAGCGAGACATGGCTGGATTATGGACACATACCTGCTTACAAAGTCTGACATCACTTCCTAAGGGCGAACCCACCCTGCTCGTCTATGTCTCGACTGAGCGGCGCTGCACAGCCGCCATCTCAGGATGACGGCTCTACAGGAATGCGAGATCGTTTTCCACGAGGTAGTAAGTGGATGTAGAAAGGCCACTTCCGCGCTCTCGTTGTCATTCCCGAAGGGAATCTGCGTTTGTTGTTCTGGTACCGGTTCTCTACACCATCTGCAAATCCGCTTTAAGCTGCTTGCCATGCTATCGACTCTTGAGCGGCTGAGCCCGCATCAGAGAGGAACAGGGCTCAGGAGCGTCCGCGCTGGCTCTGGCGTGCATCCTCCATCAGTACCCAGACACTCCAGTTTCATAAGCAGTCCACGCATCCAACTTTGGTCACCTGCAATGAACTGATTGGATCGACGCTCAGGTCTCTACCAGGCACGTTTGAACAACTCGCGCATCCAGGGCGGAAGCGTTGCACCAGGCCGATTCTTTGCTTCGCGGGAGAGATCAGGCAGGTTCTCAGCAACCGAGCAAAACGACAGTCAGGCCCTAAGAACTGAGATTGCAACAGGTTAGTGCGACGCGCCCATCGTTAACAGAAGCTCCGTCTTTGGTCCGACTCGTACATTCTGCTCGCCGCTCCGTAGTAGCACACTGCAATGAGGCCCAGCATGTAAGCCAAGCTCTACGCCGGGCATCCGCGTTACCATGCCGGGATGAACCATCTTAGGTAGCTTTTCCGGGTTGAGGTTAAAGTCCGTCCCAAAACTGAGCGCATCCACAGCATCCGTAATGCGGCGACCTGCACCGCGCACTTCAATCGGGAGCGCATCGTGTAGTGCCTGCGGGTTATCATCCGGCGCGAGCAGTCCAATTACATTCAGTGTGAGCGCCTGCCGGCTATGCCCCGTGCAGTCGCCTTGGTCGAAGACCAGCGCCAGCTCCGCACGGCCACGATGCTTCGAACGCGCGACGCTCACTACGTGTCCGTAAAGATTCGCGCCCATTTCAAGCCTGCACCCGGGCGTCGCCCATTCCTTCCATTCCTTAACCACCTTCGCGTTCAAGGCCTCGCCGACCTTCAGGTTCGCTGAGTCCCACAATCCTGATGGCTTTGCAGTAATCAGTGTTGAGAAGGGCTGGTCCGTCATATCGTCGGGCGGGCATTCCGGCTCGGCTACTGAACGTGCCCGCAAACCACCCTTCTTTGCATCGCCGTTCGCCACTTCAATTGCGGAGTCGGCCGCCTCCAGCTTGATCAGGCCATCGCGATAGTCGAGCTGCATGACCATCGAATGCAGCATGTCGAATCCCAGCAACCCGCCCAGCTGCATGCCTACACTCGCTTCGGTGGAGGGCGATTCCATCTCCAAAAGGTGACTTCGGTTCCGCAGTAGAAGATCGGCGAACTCGAAGTCGAAGCTGTCCCGATACACGTTGATGGTCGCTCCGGACGTTGTCTGCTTCGCGTTGGTGAAGTTCACCTGCGTGGTTGAAACCGCGTGCGCCACCTTGGACGGCATCGTCGTGTAGCGGAGTCCCGAGTCCAGCACAAACAGCTTGCGCTCCTTGCCGTTCAACGTCACAGGCACCAGTAGATACTGCCGCCGATGATAGACCGGGGTGAACCCGCGCAGCTCGGCGGCTTCCGGGCGGTCGCTCGGCAGCACCGTACCGGCCAGGGGCGGCAATGGGGAAAGCTCCAGCTTCTGGTTCGGTTGGTCCAGCTTGATCAGGTAGGAGGAAAATACATCCGTCCCGATATATCCGTCCGCCTTCTCGTAAAACGGCGTGTCACTTACACCCAGGGTGCATTCGTGGAACTCAAGCGGCCCGATCGTCACGTTCGCCGCGTAAACAGTTCCCGGCATACCATCCTGCGCCTGATGCAGATCATTGAGATCGGCCAGCGCACGGCTGATATACAGCCCAGAGGCCGCCGTATCGACTTGTAGAACCGCCTTGGTCTGCGGCAGTTTCACCTCCAACTTGTAGGCATCGATGTGCTTGCCGTCCTGTATCGAGGGGAGCAGCGGAAGCACGGCGGACTGGGTGGCCGACACCACCTGGCAGGTCTGCGAATTTTCCGATAAACCCGATAGCATCGACTTCAAAGTCACCTGGGCCTTCCGCTTCGCCGCCGCGTCGAGATCGCTCCCCACCATCGACTTGTCGATGTTTACGGCATCGTTCGCGATGGAGACGCTCTGTCGCCAGGCGCGCGCGATCTCCGCATCGGTTGGATCGATCGCATACGCGGCCTGTATCTCGCTCCGCTCGGAGCTGTACATGGAGTCGACACGGCCGATCCTGCTGCGAATCAGGTGGGTCAGCGCCAGACAGGGGTCGATCGCGGCCGAGCGTTCGAGAGTCTTCGCAGCCAGCCACGGCACCCCCTGGCGAAGCTGCGCTTCGGCGAGCGCGGTCAAGAGCACGGCCGAACCGGGATGGGCGGCAAGCAGGCTGTCCGCTCGATTCGCCGCCTCGGCGATCTTTCGTTCGCGCAGCAAGGCCCGCACCAGCCCCGCACCCGAGCGTTCATCGTCAGGCTTCTCCTCCAACGCCTGCGTGTACAGCGTTTCGGCCTGCGTATAGTCGCCGCTGGCGTAGGCCTCCTCAGCCCGGATCGATTCGTGCCCCGCTACCACCTTGCACACTGGACTTTGCGCAGACGCCCCCGCTGCCAATGCCATAAGCGCGCCCAGTACGACATGGCAACTTGTTCTATTTGGAATTAGCATGAGAGACCTTTAGAGACCCGCTTTGCCAACAAATATACGCTCGCTGCCCGCTGTAGTCCTGCTATTTATGAATCCCTTTAGGTCGCTGCCGCAAATCCTCCCGCTAGGCCACAGCCACCACCGTTTATGCATGTCGGGCGGGAAGAATGCGACCAGACCGTCGATCTGCTCGATTGCGATTCGGTGAAGATGCGCGGCGGGTTCGTAAGGTTCTTTCGCGCTTCCATTAGCACCTGCGGCATCTTGCGCTCGCGTGCGACGACGGCGCGCAGACGTGTATCGGCGGGGGCATAGTTGCGCTCCATCAGGAGAAAGACCGAGCCAGTGATGCCGGAGGAGTAAGCGTCGGGATTTTATTGAAGTTGTGGATGACTTCGAGCGAGAGCAGTTGCGAGTTGATGTTGTTGGTCAATATTTGAAGGTCAGCCGCGTCGCTGGCATCGAGCGCCGAAGCATCAAGTGCGGCGAACTTCTTCTGGAAGCTGTGCAGCGAGGCGATCTGTGCAGAGGTTGAGGCGGCGGAAGCGTCCTCGAGCTGCGTGTCGTACTGGTGCAGACCGGCCGCGGTTCCGGCGGACGGATTGAAGTGAAAATAGCTGTCGAAGTACTGGTCGACGAGTCCGTGATATGTCTGGGGAACACCATCGGCACGGGCGTGCTGCGCGCGTGCAAACGGTACCAGCGTGAGCAGACAGAAGGCAGCCAGCAGGCAGAACGTACGGACGCGCGAAGTCTTCATGGTGTCGAAATCATATCGCGTGGCTAAAATTGAGTCTCGGAAATACGGTTCTGTTCGAGAGCGCATCCTACAGCCTGAGTCAGAGGGGTCGACCATGCGGGAAACGAAGGCGGTGGGAACGGCGGCGGACAGGTTGAGTGCCGCAGGTGTGGTGTTGCTGGGTGCGATGGTGTGCGTGCCCCTGACCGGATGCATCGCGGTGGGCTACACGAGCGGCGGCGGCTGGTTTATGTGGCCGGGTGGCTTAGGGCTGCTGTTGCTGATTGCGATTGTGCTGTTCGTGCTGCGGCGGCGGTGATGTAACGGCAGATGCTGAAGTATGGATTGTGCACGACCAGGGGCGTGGCGGGCGGACGGTTCTGTGCGAGTGCGGACGCACATACCAAAGTTATGCTGCGCTGATCAACCGTCGCCGTGTAAGCGTTTGCATGATGTGCCCCACCTTGGTCTGATTTGTCCTGTCCAGTCTAAGGCAAGCGGCGCACGGCAACCGCTGTGTCAGCAGAAAATTCAGAGAGCGTGCAGTACCGTGCGGGGCCGAGCTCCTGAATCCCGGAGGCACGTTCGACTCCCTGCACGGTATCCCATTCGGTGATGCGATATCGCCCTGACTGGAGCATCGGCAGGTCGAGTGCGATGCGGATGGGTGCGGCGGCGCGGTCGAGCTCCCCTGTGGACCGCAAGGCATCGCGTCGCAACAGGTAAACCAACGCCTGGTCGGCCGACGCGGAGCCGAAGCGTGCCACGCGCGTGGGTTCAATGGTCTTGCTGTCTTCGTCGCGCAAGCCCAAAGTTGAGCTGATGTTGCGGCGATTGAATCGTGTCCACTCTATGAGCGGCATAAAGCGGCTCATCGCGAGTTGCGCGGCACGCATGCCTGCTGTCAGGCTGTGAGGATTGCGATTGGGCCAGCGCATGCCGCCACCCGCACCGCCGCTGGCCAGGTGCGCCCACTGCATGTTGCGAAAGTACTCGTCGTCAAACGCTTCAGGCAGGGTCTTGTGACGATCCTTGAAGCTGTGGATGGGACCGTGTTCGGTGTCGAGAAAAGGACGTGTGTCGTGGATTTCAGCGAGCGAGCTTGCGACGATCTTTCCCATGCCAATGGCTGCGTCTACGGTGTTGCGGGGGTCGTCGATGGTGCCATGCTCGTAGATGTGGATGGTCGCGAAGTCGAGCGCGGGATGACGGAAGATCATGCGCTCCATCTTGAGCGGCGCACGCAGATGCAGTTCCGGACCAAACAGCGAGACGGTCTGCGGGTGGGAACGTCCGAAGCGGCGTTGCTCAAGCGTGCGCACGTGCTCACTCAACTCCGCGATGAAATCGTGAAAGGGGTCGGCACTCATCTCTGCCTGGGCGGGGTGGATTTCGTTCCAGAGATCCCACGCGAAGAGTGCGCCCGACCCGCCCCAGCGTTCAGCCGCAAAGGTGAGCCGCGCCTTGATTGCTTCCCGCGTGGCGCGAGAGAGCAGAGCACGCGAAGGATGTCGCAGGGGCCCGCCATACACGCAGTTGTAGGGATGATGCTTGAATTTGAGCCACATCCAGAAGGTGTCGAATGGTGTGAGCAGAATGCGGATGCCGTAGCGTTCCGAAAGCGCGAACAGATCGTCCCAGAACGCAACCATGTTGGGCACCCAGACGCCGGGTGCAGATTCAAAGTAGCGATGACGTACCTGCGCGTACTCAAGCATCAGGCGCATGCAGGTGACTCCGTGGGCGGCGAGCATGGCGAGGTACCGCTCCGCGGAGCCAACGTCGCGCCGGCGAAACAGCGGGTGCAATTCGCGCCACGTAATCGCGTCGTTCTGGCCGATGGGGTGCCACGGTGCACCGTCTTCGGTCTGGAAGTACGGCGCGCAGGGCATGACGTTGACCCAGGACAAAGGCGTGGACTGGAGCGGCTCTTTCACGGGTTTACGGGCTCAAGCGAATCAAGCAGGGCGCGCGTTTCGGCCAGAACGTCTTCGGCTTTGGCTGACGTCAGCGGCCAGCGGAAGATGCCCTGGGGGGTGAACTGCGCGCCCTTCTTTGCGTTGCGCGCGACCAGCTTCATCAACACACCGGGATCGACCTGCGCGTGGGCGAGCGTGCTGCCTTCTTCCGGAACGGCGAAGCGAAGGTGCAGCATCTCTACGAAAACTTTGAGTGGCTGTTTCTTGTTTCCGTTCGGGTTGGGAAGCTCGACCTGCGTGCGCTTGCGGTCGAGCTGGGCGATACCCAGGCGCTCGCATTGCAGACGCAGTTCGCCTGCCGCGAGCAGGTTGAGAACTGACTCGGGCGGCGCGCCGTAGCGGTCGTGCAGCTCGCTGCGGACGTCGTCGATGGTGGCCTGGTCAAGCGCCCCGGCGATGCGCTTGTACATGCGCAGACGTTGATTTTCTTCAGGGATGTAGCCGCTGTCGATGCGGACGCTGATGCCGAGATTGAGCACCGTGGTGGCATGCGCGGGCTTGTCGCCTTCGCCCTTCATCCGGTTGACCGCTTCCTCGAGCATGGAGGTGTACATCTCGAATCCGATGGATTCTATATGTCCGCTCTGTTCTCCGCCCAGCATGTTGCCGGCGCCGCGCAGTTCGAGATCGAGAGCAGCAATTTTGAAGCCGGCACCAAGGTCAGAGAACTCTTTGAGCGCAGCGAGGCGCCGACGCGCAACCTCGGTGAGTTCCGTGTCAGCAGGGATGAGGAGATACGCGTAGGCACGGCGGTTGGAGCGGCCTACACGTCCGCGCAGTTGATAGAGCTCGCTCAGCCCGTGACGGTCCGCGCGGCTGATAATGATGGTGTTGGCGAGCGGAATGTCGAGTCCGTTCTCGATGATCGAAGTGGCGACGAGCACGTCGTACTCATGATTCATGAACGCCAGCATGACGCGTTCCAGCTCGGCCTCAGGGAGTTGGCCGTGGCCTACGGCAACGCGCGCGCTGGGTACCTGCTCGCGAATCATGGACGCCATCTCGTAGATCGTCTCGACACGGTTGTGGACGAAGTAGCTCTGGCCGCCGCGCTCCAGTTCCATCTCGATGGCAGTGCGCACCAGCTTCTCGTCGAACTTGGCGACGATGGTCTGGATGGCCATGCGATCTTTGGGCGGCGTTTCAATCACGGACATATCGCGCAACCCCATCAGCGACATGTGCAGCGTGCGCGGGATCGGCGTCGCGGACATGGCGAGCACATCGATGGCGGCACGCATCTGCTTCAAACGTTCCTTGTGGCGTACGCCGAAACGCTGTTCTTCGTCGACGACGAGCAGGCCGAGATCCTGAAATTTGAGCTTGGGCGCGAGCAGCGCATGCGTGCCGATGAGAATGTCCACCTTCCCCTGCTCAGTCGCTTCCATGATCGCGGACTTCTCTTTCGCAGTGCGGAAGCGCGAGATCATTTCGACGTTGACGGGGAAGTTGGCGAACCGTTTTTTGAACGATTCGAAGTGCTGGAAAGAAAGAACTGTCGTAGGCGTGAGGACGGCGACCTGGCGCGAATCCTGCACGGCCTTGAACGCCGCGCGCATGGCGACTTCCGTCTTGCCGTAACCTACGTCGCCGCATAGCAGACGGTCCATGGGCTGCGTGGATTCCATGTCCCGCTTGATGTCGGCGACAGCGGCGAGCTGATCGTCAGTCTCGGTAAACGGGAAGGCGTCTTCGAACTCGCGCTGCAAGTGATTGTCGGGGGAGAACGCCGTACCCTCGGCTGCCTTGCGCGCGGCGTAGAGCTTGAGCAGTTCGCCGGCCATGTCCTGCATGGCTTTCTTGACGCGCGCTTTGGTCTTCTGCCACGCAGGGTTGCCGAGCTTGTTGAGCGTGGGCGCTGGGCCGGTTTCTGTCGAGCGATACTTCTGGATTAGATCGAGCCGGGTGAGCGGGACGTAAAGCTTTGCGCCTTCGGCAAACTCGAGGATCATCAGCTCGAGTTGATTGTCACTCTGTTCATCGAGCACGCGCAGGCCGCAGTATTGTGCGATTCCGTGCTCCACGTGGACAACATAATCGCCTACTGCGAGATCGCGAAAATCGGAGATGAACGCGGCGGTTTTGGATTTGCGCGTGGCCGGGCGCGCGGTTACGTCGGCCTCATCGCTGAGATCGTTGGCACCGAAGATTACGATCTGGCGCGCGGATGCTTTTTCGAGGTCGAGTACCTGCACCCCGTTCGCGATGGGCGTGCGCACGATGACGGGCGTAGAGGATGAACCAGCTAGATAGCTGGTTTCGGAGTAGATCGTCTCCGAACCTGCGGCGAGGTTTCGCGAACCGAGACGGTAGGGAACGCCGTACTCCTGTAGCAGGCCGGCGAGACGCTCCACCTCGCCCTGGTTGGGTGCGGTAAGGACGACGCGCGCTTCCTGCCGGATGAGCGAGTTGATCGCGTCGATCAGTGCGGGGACGGCTCCATGAAAGCGCATGGTGGGACGCGTGTGGAAGTCGACTTCGCTATGGGTGCTGCGGTCGGCTTCGAGAATATCGACTGCGCCAAGCTGATCGAGTTCCGCGCCACAAAAGGTGCGGATGCGGTCGTCGAGCGCCCACGGCGAAAGGTAGACGTCTTCAGGCCGGATCAGATTACCTATGCCGGAACGGTCGTGGCGCTGCTCCACTTTGTTCCACCAGCGTTCACCCTGATTCTTGATCATGGCCGGCTCTTCAACAAAGACGCGTGCTTCGGGGCCTAACAGATCGAGCAGCGTGGAGCTGGCGCCGGCGACGGGTGCGAAAAACTCCCATCCCGGAAAGACTGTTGCTTCGCCCGTGCGCGTGCTCACGTGCGTTTGCAGCTCACGCGGAGTTTCGCCGCCTTCAAGCTGCGCTGCGGCTTGGGTGCCGCTGCGGGTGAGGCGTGCATTGATGGCTTCGAGAATCTTTTCGGTGATCGGGACTTCGACCAGCGGCAGCAGCAGCGCCGTGTCGAGCGAACTCTGCGAGCGCTGGGTCTCGGGGTCGAAGCGGCGGATTGATTCGATCTCGTCGCCGAAGAAATCGATGCGCACGGGACGGTCGGCTTCGGGCGAGTAGACGTCGAGGATGCCGCCGCGTAAGGTAAGCTGGCCCGGCATCTCGACCACATCGACTCGGGTGTAGCCGACTGAAAGCAGATGCTCGACCAGCATGTCGGGCAGATACTCTTCGCCGACTTTCAGGATGAGCGCGAGTGCAGAGTAGAACTCCGAATTGAAGAGCCGCATGCACGCGGATTCGATGGGCGCGATCACCAGACGCGCAGGGTGCCCACTCTTCGCGCCGTTGGCAATCTTCCACAGCGTGGCCGCGCGGGTCTCCTGAATCTCTGGATGCGGTGAAAGATTTTCAAAGGGCAGCACATCGTGCGCGGGAAGCCGGACGACGCTTTTGGGATCGAGCGCGCCGGTAAGTTCACAGGCTGCGACGACTGCCTGGTGCAGAGCCTCTGCGGCTTTGTTGTCGGCGACCAGAACGAGTGCGGGCGCATTGGAACTCTGTACGAAGAACGGAAGGTAGAGACTGCGCGCGGTAAAGGTAAGACCGGCAATGCGGCGCCTCCCCTGCCCCGAGGCAAGGTGGCGGCTGACGCGATCGAAGGCATCGGAACGCTTGAGGTCCGCGAGCAGTTCGCGAACGAAGGGAAGAACCATACTGGGCTAGTTTATCAACCCGTTGAGGCTAGCAGCCGGGCAACGTCTTCTGTGGTGCGCAGGATGGAAAACTCGCCGCGAGCTACCTGCGCCGCGGAACAGACGGTGACGCCGCGTTTGGGGCAGACGTCGAGGCATACGGTGTTGATGACATACAGCCTGGGTTGGGCATGCTTGAGCAGCTTTTTGAGCTTGCCCAGCCGGGCGGGGTCCTCGTGCTTGCGCAGTTTGCGCTGGCACTTCCCGCAGGCGAGCAGGATCTGGCCGTCCCATTGGCCTGGAAAGGTGCGTAGCGGAGCGCCACGGGAGATTCCAACTTCTTTCCTCTGAAGGTCTTTCATAAGTTTGCGTAAATATTCGGGAGTTTCAGTTCGGCTAGCTCCTGCAACGGCACTCGGAAGACGCCGCGAATCTGTTTTGTTTTCGTCACTGCGATTTGGACGTGAGTTTTTTCGAAGAAGCCCGCACCGGGATACAGCGGCTCACCTTCAGGGAACAACGCGCGGACTGTATCGAAGGTTCTGCTCGCGGCGGCGGTGTAACTCTTGTGCAGATGGTCAATGACAGCTTTATCGAGGAAGCGCAGTGCAAGCGAGCCCGGAGCATCGGTGGATAGCGCTCGATTTTGAGGCAGCGCATCCCTGCTTCAGTTTGCAGTTGCAGGTAGGATTCATAGGCAACGCGGACGGCCTGTGCGCCTTGACGTGTGGTCAGATCCAGGCAATTTCCCAGGTCGATCACTGCTCCAACGACACACGGTTGCGCAGTCCGCCGGGCTTGAGCCCACTCATAAGCGCGGACGACATCCCACTCCCAGAAGTAAGATCCGTAACCTAACCAGTCGTAAGGCCTCTCACTGGGAGCAAATGAGGAACCGCCCAGCAGCTTGCGGGCGGTTTCGAGGTTGCAGCCGTGATATCCAAGAACTATCGACAAACTTCCTCAACATCTGACTCACGATACTGGGCAGCAGTGCGGCCACTTTGGTCGAGCAGACCTTCGCTCTGCAACTGAGCGATTGCCTTGCCTGGGCTATCGCATTCCCGACGCAACCGCTCGAAGTGATCGGTTAGTAATTTAAGATCAGAATCGCTCATTCCAACCGCCTCCCGTGCTTGCTCCAGTGTATTACACGTGGCGTGCGGATTAGCCCGCCCCCAGGGCGGCCTTTGCGGCGAGTACGCGCTGGACTGCTTCCTCCGGGGAGGCTCCGACGGCACTTAGATGGCCCATCTTGCGCCCTTTGCGAGGCTTCATCTTTTCGTAGAGGTGGAGGCGTACCGTGGGGACGGCGAGTGCGCGGTCGAAGCAGACGGTTCGCTGCTTGCCGGATTCGTCCAGCCACAATTCGCCGAGCAGATTGACGATCGCGGCCGGCTGAACCACGTCCACATCGCCCAGGGGGAGATCGCAAACCGCGCGTATAGCCTGCTCGAATTGGCTGGTGACGCAGGCGCGTTCGCTTTCGTGATAGCTGTTGTGCGGGCGTGGCGCGAGCTCGTTGATCAGCAGATTGCCGTCGCGCGTGACGAACATCTCGACGGCGAGCAGACCTTCGAGGCCAAAGGTGTCGGCGATTTCAGCAGCGATGTTGCGCGCCTTGGCTTCCATGGCTTCAGGGATTGCGGCCGGGATGACACTCCAGTCAAGGATCTGGTTTTCGTGATGGTTCCAGGCTGCGGGGAAAACTTTCACCTCTCCCCGTGGGCTGCGCGCGACCATTACGCTGATCTCGCGTTCGAGCTCGATGGCCTGCTCGACCACGCCGGAACCTTCGCCCAGGGCCTGCCATGCGCCTCGAACATCGCTCTCCGAGACGGGCTCGTCACCGAAGCCTACCCGGCCCTGGCCGCGTCCATCGTAACCTCCGGTTGCGCTCTTGCAGAAACATTTGCCGCCCAGTTCAGCAATGGCGGCGCGCGTTTCATCCAGCGTGCGAACGGCGCGGAATGGACCTACTGGGAAGCTGTGCTTGCGGAGCCAGTTCTTCTGCTCGATGCGATCCTGAACGATGGCCAGCAGCTCCGCCCCGGGACGTACCGGGCAGAAAGTGGCAGCGGAGGCCATGGAGTGTGCGCCGATCTGTTCGATCTCGAGCGTGACGACGTCGCATCCGCGCGCCAGCATGGCGGCTCCTCGGCTGTCATCCCAGCCGGCTTCGATGCATCCGTCAACTACAAAGCGGGCGGGACAGCCAGGGTCGGGGTCGAGCACCAGGATGCGGTAGCCCATCGCGCGCGCGGCCATCGCCATCATGCGCCCGAGTTGGCCGCCACCGAAGATACCGATGGTTGCGCCGGGCAGGAGAGGAGCTGAGTTGCTAGCGCTCACGCGTTCATTCCGCTGAGCATGGAATCTTCGTGGACGAGGCTCTCGGCGGCGACGTGGGCGCGAACTGTTTCGCGGTGCTCTTCGAGTTGCGTTTGCAGCGCGTCATCGGTCGTGGCCAGCATCGCGATGGCAAGCAGCGCAGCGTTAGCCGCACCGGAAGCACCGATAGCGAGTGTGCCGACCGGAACGCCCTTAGGCATCTGCACGATGCTGAGCAGCGCGTCGAGGCCTTGGAGCGCAGTCGCAGGCACGGGCACACCCAACACGGGCACGACGGTGAGCGCGGCGATCATGCCGGGCAGATGGGCTGCCCCACCTGCACCGGCGATGATGCAGCGCAGACCGCGTCGGCGCGCTGAACGTGCGAAGTCGAACATCAACTCGGGCGTGCGGTGCGCGCTGACCACACGCGTCTCAAACTCCACACCGAACTCCTTCAGAACCGCTACCGCAGCGCACATGACAGCGTAGTCGCTGCGGCTGCCCATGACGACGGCTACGAGGGGCCGATGGTGTTGCTCTTCGTGTCCGGGTTGTTGTTCTTCGTGGGAGGCAAAATCCATAGGTGCAGATTATACGGCTCACCGGGCTGCGGTGGCTGCACGGCTCAGGCCTGTTTATCGGCCCAGATGCTTGCATTCAGGCAGGCTACGACACCATCCACAATAGTTCCAAGCGCCGCCGAAAATTTGTCAGGGTCGACGATCGTCTTGTCTGCCAGTGCGTCGGCAAGATGAATTGCGGAGCCGACCATTGCTACGGCTGCCTCGCGCTTCTGCGCGCCGGTTTGGGCCCCGTAGAGCGCCTCACAGCCCTGAACCAGGCTGGGAAGCAGAGAGAAAGAACGCAGGAATAATTTCAGGAAGATCATTTGTTTCTCCTTGTGTGTGTTGCTTAGTGTTGCTTGCCGCTGAAGTATGTGATCGCCAGGTGGATCACGGTCACGGCTGTGCCAAAAGCGGCGACAAAGCCCTTCATGCGCTGCACGCCCTGCTCACTGCGTGCCAGGCGACGCTCCATCTGGTGCAAGCGTCCGGGCTGGCCGATGCCCATCAACTGTTCCATCTGGTTCTTCAGCACACGCAGCTCCGCTAAAACCTGCCCTTCGAACTCAGTCATGTTTTGCCTCCCTTCGTTTTTTTGTTAGTGTTGCGCCCATTACAGGGGCAGATGAGTAACGATTGCTGCGGACTCGCGCGAGTAAAGCGGAGGCGCGGAGGCGTCATACATGCGAATGAAAAATGTCTCCTCCTGTGCGCCGCGCGGGATCGAAAATCCGCGTACTGGAGTACGCAGCACCAGGTCCGCCGCTCCGTTCCCAAAGCCTGCATTTCTGCGTCGCACTTCGAATCCGCCGCCCATTGGAGCGTCTGTCCCGGCGTCGACGTTGAGCGCCGCCGTGCTGCCCGACCCCGTGGTTCCGATGACGGCAAGGCTCTGGAGATTGCCAAGCGTGTGCGGAGCGAGGGAAGCGGGCGAACCCGGCAGCAGGTTTAAGGCGACCGGCGGAATCTGCGCGTCCGAAGCGAGCGTTTCGGACAACTTCAATCCGATTCCTTGAGCCCATTCGCTGGCAAATGCGACCGTGTACGCCAGCGCTTCCGCCCCCGGGATGTTGCCTGTTCCGTGGCTTTCGATCGCCACCTCGTGAATGACCGAGCTGACAGACGATCCGTTCGTTGTGAGCGAAAGCACATCACCCGGCCACAAGTCCGCTCCCGCCGGATTGATCGCGACACAGCGGCCTGCGGTGGCTGCGTTGCGATTGGTGGCAAAGGCCAGCACGGCCATGGCAGCGGCTTCGCAATCTTCGGCTGATCGCGCCACTGGCGAGACCACATGGCCTACCCAGCGCGCTGTGCCTACGCCCCCACCTGTGGCTTCATGGGCAATGCTTGCGGGATCAGCAACGCGTGCTACTGCGCGCCGCCGTCCGCGATAGCTGATACTGACCGATTCTCCGGCTGCGGGCTGGCGACCTGCGAAGAAGGTAACTTTGCCAGTTACAGATGCGAACGGCAGACAATCTGTGCCCTGGCCCGCAATACCAATGGCACGTGTCACGGTAATTCCTGTTGCAGGCGGTGTACTGCGAATCCATCCCGTTCCCACCTGTGCGAGGTTGATTTCGCCCAGGGATCCAACGAGCTGAATACTGTTGACCGCGACGATTGAGACCACGGCGGGTGAAGCAGGCAGCACGCTATCGTAGAGCACCGTTACGGGCGTATTGGAGCTTGCACCTTCGTCTCTGATTTCGAACACCAGGAACAAAGGGGAGGCCGCCAGGCCTCCTCCGAACGCCTGTACCTGGCCGTCGACCATGGCGTAGTAGATCTGTTTGACGCGCACGGTTTCGCGCGACATCAGCCGCATGCGCAACGTATAAACATGGCCGCTGACAACGGTGAAGGTAGATCCCGTTTCCACACCGTTCACCAGAGGTGTCACCACAGTGTTGCCGCTGCTCTGCTTGATACTGAACCCGGCCAGGCAGTTGCTCTGCAAGGTTGCGCCTGCATAGAGTCCAGCCAGTACACCCACACTGTTAGCGGCGAGGCTGAGGCCTTTCAGCTCGAAGACCAGCGCTCCACCGAGTTCCAAAGCATCGTTGGCAGTGAGTGTGGTCTGGCCGTCGAACCCGTTGCCTCCACTGAACGTAAGTCCCGCTGCGCCTGCGCTCAGATGCGATCCCGGGTCGGCAACCGACCAGCGGTTGAGATCGAGGAAGCCGCTGAGAAAACCTTCCGCAACCACCCGCTTGTGCCCTGCGTTCACGGATGTTGGCTCTCCGGTTAGGTAGAACGTGGATGTTGTTCCATCGCCTGCAAACAGCTCTGTCCAATAGGTGGACGAACCCTCTGCACCGGCCAGCGAGACGTCATTGGCAAGCTCGCGTGCGGCGCCCGTGCGCAGATGGGACACAACGAGGCTGGCGTCACCTTCAGCAAAGGTGTGCGTCGTGTTGCCGTTACTGGCAAAGCTGACGGAACCGTCGAGAACGCGGTAGGCTGCGTGGGGCTGCGTTGCCGACTGATGCGACGTGTTTTGACCACGCCGCTCCGTCTTCGAGTGCGACCACGCCGACGGTGCGAGAGTGTGTAACGCCTACGGTTACCAATTTACCGGCATCGGTTCGGTTGACAAGCGATTGGACGAAGCTGCCGCTGAATCCACTCAGCGCCGAGCCCGGGCGCAACCCGGCGGACTGCTTATCCAGCAGCCACTCGTCGCTGATGGCCGAGAGTTGCAGACGGTAGACCGGGCCGGTGCTGTCCGCGCCTGCATAGAGCGGCTGCGGCTCCGTGACCACGTAGCCCGTGAACAGCACGCGGCCTGCAGCAGAGAGAGCGCGCACACGCGCCTGGCGCGCAGGCAAAGGCAGCCCGCTGCCGGTGAGCGCAAGCGTCGCCCGCAGCGTGGACGGCGCGTTCAGTTTGCGCTGAACGGTCAGCTCCGGAATACCCGAGCCCGCAAGGCAGACCGCCGAGCTATAGTCGAGCGGGCCTGCCCCAGTAAGGTTGTCGATGGTTAGCTGCATCTCTGCTCCTGCGGGGAAAGCGCAGCACCCGCTACCTCGGCGGCGACAGCGGGCGGCAGGCCGCGCATGGCACGGACCTCGGCCACGCTAAGTACGCCCGCGTTCAACAGCTGCACCTGGATCGCAACCTCCTGCGCCTCGTCGCGGCTCTCGAGCGAGTTGAACGCGAATTCAAACTCGCGCCAGCCCAGCAGTTTGGCGAAGATATTGCGGGTGATGTGCTCTTCAATTAATTTGGCCACGGGAACGACGGCGCTCTGGAACGCTTCGTCCGCCATCTCGCCGGCCGTGGAACGATTGACGTCGTGCTGCAAGCCAAGCAGCATGGGCGGTAGATCAAACGCGTTCGCGATCATGCGGATAAGAAACTCCTGCCATTGCAGGCGCAGATCGGCGTCGGTTCCGCCGGCAAAGCGCAGCACCTCGGGCTTTTTTTCGCAGCTGAGCACAGGCACGCGCCCGGTGCCCTCGATCTCATCCTGCCACCAGCGGATCAGGCGGTCGTGTTGATCGGGCGTAGCCTCGTCGAGCCACAACGCATACTGCGCGACCGAGTTCGAAGCCATGCGCCCGGCGTAGCGATTTGCACCCAGAAATTGTCCGATCGATTCGAACGCCACCTCAAGCCGGCCCAAGCCAAAGGCAGTGTGCGTGCGCGGGTTCAAGCGGATGTACAGTAACTGGTCATCGCGCAGCGGGGTCACGGCATCGATCCCGTTCAAGCCCGTCTGGAACCCATAGCGCGGATGATTGAGATCGCCGTTCCACTTTGGATCCACCTGAATGGCCGCACCGTCCACCGGATAGAGGCGGAACGGACGTTTGCTGTCTCCGGTTGCGATCATCTCGATCGCGCCGAAGCCGCCGACCAGCACATCTTCGAGCACCTGTTCAAGCAGTGTGCGGAAGCCGTCGCTCTCATTCGGCTCTTCGAGCGCAAAGCGCAGCGCCTGCAGACGCACGTCCAGATCGGCAACCGTAGCGGGATCGTAACCGCGACGCACACGCACCTGCCAGTCCATGCTGGCGACGCGATCTTTGACCACATTGATAGCGCGCCTCGCTACCGGCATCTCGGCAAAGCGGCGCAGATTCGCAGCCGTCGGCTTGGGCATAGCACCCAGCTGGTTTACGCGGCCAAAAGGCGTCAGGATAGACGGTAGAGCCGACGTTGTGCGCCGCGTTCTCTGCTCCTCCACCTTGCCGGGTGCAAACCGACCCTTTTCATCGCGCGCTTGTGCCTCTACGTCGGTCAGCGCAGACCAGACCCCTGCAACTCTCTTCTTCAGATCCATGCTCGCCCTCCGGCAAAAAGAATGGGCGCGACCGTAGTGGCCGCGCCCTTAAAACAATCGCCTCGCTGAAGAGCAGCGAGGCGCTTTGATCGTTCAGCAAACGTTAATGAAACTTACATCCCAAGGTCCTGCTGTGCCGTCGCGGCCGCGCGGGCCAGATCGTTCAGGGTAATCACCCGGATGGCCTGGCGCTCCATGATTTCGACGCCGAAACGATAGCGTTCGCCGGCCTCGTCGTCGCCCTCGGAGAGGCTGCGCAAGGGCTCGACGACTGCGGTCAGCTCCAGCCGCGCGCCCTCGACGCGTTCCACGCCTTCAAGCAGCTGCGGCGCGGAGTACGCGAGGACTTTCGCGGATTCAAGATCGCTGTCGAGCGAAACCGCCTGGAACATACGCACGATCTGGTCTGCATTCGGCCGCGCCGAAATCACCTTGTACCCGCAATCGATCTTCAGCGGATCGCCGGGGCGCGTGTACGCCGCCGCCGCAATCCGTTTGCGCATCAGCGCCCACACCCCGGTGCGTTCGAACTCCGTCCGCACGGTTGCGGCAATCAACGCGCGCCCACTGCGTGTGCGCGTCTTCACCACCTTCATGGGCTCAACATACATCCGCATCAGCTGTTCCATCTCGGTGGCCAGATTTTCTGCCAGCGTTCCCTTGGCCTCGGAGATCTGCACCGAATTCGAGAGCGTGTCTTCGAGTACCTCCATGACCGACTTGGGATCGCGTGCGCTGATAGTGGTGCGCAGCCTGCCCGCAATCTCCTGCTCGAGCGCTTCCAGCAGACCCACATCGGCGTCCGCATCCATGCAGCGCACGCGCGTCCAGTCGCGCGTGAAGCGAACCTCGGCGCGCGCTTTGCCCGCAGCAGTCTGCCGCACACCAACGTCCGCTGCTTCGCGCAGCAACACGCCGATGTTCACGAACTCGCCTTTCACCACGTCCGGAACATACCGGAGCAGGAAGAACTCGCAGGGCACACGCTGGACCACGAACGCTCCTTACAGGCAAACACCCTAGCCTTATCGGCCGCGGTGTCGGCCCTACATGACAAATTTAGACGCTAAGGCCGCCTCTGCGAACTGCCGCGGAACGACAACTCGGCTCACCTTCTCCCAATTCGGGAACGGCTCCCGGTCCGAATCGCGAAAGGCCGCAATCAACTCGCGAATTCGTTCGCGCCGCGCCAGCAGCTTCTCGATCAAACGTTCGACCTCACTGGTATCTCCGCCATACCACTCCGGCGGCACGGCCTCGGCCAAGGACCACACGGACCCGTCGTCCAGCGCCTCCAGGCGGCTCAGCCACGGTTCGAAACTCTTCCATCCCATCACGTCGCGGTAGACACTGTTGCGCGCATACACGCCACGCAGCGGACTATCGGGAAACGTCCACTCTCCCGCGTTGAAGCAGAAGCCCTGGTCGATAAACGTGGCGCGGTATTTTCGCTCACGCGGCCTGCGTTCAAAAACCGCCTGCCGCCCATTGCAGTTGCCCGTCCACTTATCGACGCACAGCATGCCCGCAAACTCTTCCAGGTTGCGGACTTCACCTAGTTGCTGCTCCGGCAGGTAGTCGACCACCTGCCCGGGCATCAGCCCGCCGACGAACTGGCTGCCGAACTGCAGCCCCGCAGAGCAGCGCTGCCGGGTTCCACGGCCCAGGTCGACCTCCATGCCGAGCGAGTTCTCGACCAGCCACTCGGTCACCTCGACTACGTCGGTCTGTGGGACGGTGAGGCCCACCGCCTGGGCCAGGCGAGTCGCCAGCAGCTCGTTTGCCAGCACCCGAATGTGCTGCGGATTGTTCTGGAACTTCACCACCCACAACTTGCCGTCGGCACCCAGCATCAGCTGACTCTGCGCTCCGCCGCGCATTCGCCGGATTGCCTGCACTGCCAGAACCGCCACCTGGGAATACCTCGTCCCAGCAGGATAGCTTACTGTCGCCACACGTCCTTTACCGCTGCCCCAGCCGCTCGGCCCGAACTGCCTGCGCCACCGCCATGCTCATGAAGCAGTCATCCTGCGCGCCTTGGGCCGCACCGGTGCGTCCCCCGGAAAACGAGCAGAAGGTTCGGCACTCTTCGAGCAGACGGGCTGACAAGAATATCTCCGGGGACTCTTCGAGCAGCACGCCCATGCGGCTCACCATGGCTGGCTTCGAGCCCGCGCTGGTCAGCCAGCCCGCCGTGCCACCCTGCTCATACACGCGCGCATAGCGTTCCGCCGAATCGAGATACGCCAGCACGCCAGCCCCATGATTGTTACGTTCGACCGCGATCATCGCGCCGTTGAACTCACGCGCGACCGCAGCCGCCATTCGTGCCAGCTCGAGCGTGCCCAGCTTCTCGCGCAGCTCCGCGCATTGCAGTCCCGAGGCCAGCTCGATCACCTGGATGGCGGCGTAATCACCGCCCGCGCCTCCACCGGCTGTGTCCACTGCGACCAGGTACTCCTTGCCGGGCAGCGCGGGCAACCAGACCAGCAGCGCACCTCCACGGCGTTGTGCCATGGGCGTGGGCAGCTCGAGCATGCGGCGTTCGATCGAATCGACATCGAACATGCCGTCCCCCGAAACCCTGAAGCAAGACGTCGCGTCTTCGGCGAACTCCTGCTGGCGCAAAGCGCGGAAACTGTGCTCCAGATTTCTGCGAAATCCGATCTGGTGCGTGGTCAAACCATGCACACGCATTAGCTCCGCTTCCTCTTCGCTGGCATCCGCAGCGGCTTCCGCTACATACGCCGGCTCCAACCACCACGGAAAGAAATGCCGCACCGTGCCGCTCTCCTGCGCGCGCATCCACTCTTCGTAAAATGCGCCGTACGCTCCATTGGCTGTGCTTTCAATTGTCATCTCGCCTCCGGGTGCAAGCGCTGCGCGCAGACCGGCCAGCGTTGCCGAAGCATCGCCGGGCCAGCGTGCCATCTCGCTCAGGTGCAGATTCTGAATCGTCAGCCCGCGCCCGGCGTTTTCTTCGCCTGCACTCACTACGCGAAACTCACTATCGAGCGCACCGAAGACCATCCTTCCTGCAGTTGCTTTGGTGCGGCGCAAAGGGCCGGAGCGCATGTCTGCGGGCAGGTTCTCCCACATTCTCTGCACCACGCTGAAAATTGCTTCAGCAGCCTCGCGCGTGTGCGCCACCTGCACGGTCAACACGCCGCGCTGAGTCAGCGTCTTCAACAAAAACCGCCCTGCAATCCACGTTGTCAGGCCCATCTGCCGAGCCTTGAGCACAATGTTCAACCGTCCCCGCCTCTGTTCAAACTGGCGCTGTACGGCATTGGCCCGCAGGCGTCGCGCTTTCCCCTCGCGGTCGCGGACCCAAAGAAGACGCTCGGCGAGCAAAATCATGCCCTGGCGTTTGCCTTCACGCTGCCGTGCAAGACCGAGCTCCTGCCCAATCCGCACAAGCCCATCTTCGTCTGCCATGCAATCGTCTCTCCGTCCCAGCTTGCAGGTTTGTGGCGGCGGATCCACACGATCCGCCGCCAGATCGTGTGAGCTAGAACGTGCGCCAGTATTCCACCGGCGCCGCCGCGTTGCCGTTGAACATCGACATCAGCCTGGTGCAGCTTCCTGCCGTGAGCGTGACGGTGGAGCTTCCGACCGCGTTGTTGAACGGTGCATCGGAAGGAGCCGTCAACGTCACCGCATAGGTTCCGGACGAGCTCACATTGCAGACGCTGAGAACGCGTCCTGTCTGCCACATCGCGGAGTTCAACGTGATGTTCACCGCATTGGCCGTAGCGTCCGCCAGCAGACCGCCATCCGAGCAGGTCGCCGCATAAGTGGCAGACGCGACCGGCACTGGATTCGGCTGCTCCGGAGTCGATCCATCCAGCCAGTTGATGCCGCAGCTGACGGCGAGCGCAATGCGCGCCTGTCCAGCCGCAGTCGGATGGACCTTGTCGCCCTGGAAGTACGTCGTGTTGGCCGAGGCACCGTCTTCACCAACGATCGGGTCTGCGGTCAGATCGATGAATGCGCCTGCTCCGGCAGACTTCCACCCCGCACGCATGAACCCGGCGAACGTGTTCTTCACCGCGTCGCAGCAGGACATGCCGCTGCCGCGCGAGATCATGCCGAGCAGCAGCGTGCGCGCGCCATAGCTCGCCTCCTGCTTCAGCCAGGCGACGTTCAGGTCCCACGTAGAGCTTGCCGTTGCGCCAGAGCCGACGTTATTCGTTCCCTCCATCAGCGAAACGATGGACGACCCCGTCGCGCTCTTCGATTCCGGTCCATAGATCCAGGGGATGTCAGCAATCTGCGACTGGACCAGCGCACCGGATTGACCGAAGTCCTGGACCTGATAGGTCTTCGACAACCCTGTCAGCTTGAATGGATAGGCCAGTGAAGACGCCGTGCCCGGACCGCAGCCGCTCAAGCCAAAGCCGCAGGTAATCGAATCGCCCGCCGCCATGTAAGACGGGTTCGGGGTGATGTAAGGACTGCCGGTAAACAGCACGCCGCGGCGTGCCACCTCGGCCTGCAGCAAAGCCGAATTCTGCGCCACCTGCGCATCGGACAGCACCGAAGCAGGGCTGGTGAAGCGCGCCGAATAGACTGTCCCGTGAAAGTACGTGGACGTCATGTTGTCGGCGGAGTTGCTGGTGCGGCCGATCTGGTAGTTGCCGCTCGCCAGCGCGTTATCGCATCCATAGGTTGCGGAGCTCTCTGCGCTGGCATCCAGCAGAAGCACGCCGTCCATGTAAAACTTCGGCCCTTGCCCGGCGGCGCAGCTCAAACCCACAATGTGGGTTCCGGTAAATACGTCTGCAGGGCCGGAGTAGCCCTTGAAGCCCGCCTTGAACGAGATCGTCTGTTGCCCGTACAGACCCGGACCGTTCACGTTCGAGTGCGCCATCCATTCAAAGCCCGTAGCATCGGTCGTGGTGTGCGGTCCAAACAGCACCCCGTTCGCGTAGGTATGGGCCGGGTCTCCGCCATTGGTTCCGACCGAGTACACGGGGAAGTTGACGACCATCAGCAGCGTGCCGAAGTTGTTCAGCTGCGCCGGGAAGTCGGCTTGTTGTCCCGACTGAAACTCGTAGCCAATTCCGTTGCGAATGGGTACGTTAGACGTCGGGAAGACGCCGGTGTAGCCATTGCACGTGTCCACCATCGCGGGCTGCGCACCCGTGTCGGTAAAGTTGAACTGACCTAAGCAATCGCCGGCGAACTGGTCTGCGTTCGTCTGCACGTTGGTCCAGGTGCCGTCCTCCCGCAGGAAGCGCGTTGCTCCCGCAGAGGTACCGGGATCAGGAACCGCACCCACCTGGTGTGCCGCACCCGAAGCGCCGAAGACCGGCAGACTCGCAGGCGTGACTGCACCCGAAAATGTTCCCGTAATCGTGCCCGCGTTCAACTTGCTCACGTTGATGGTTCCAGCCGTCATCCCCTGCGGGGTGAACTGGTAGGTCGACCCGCGCAGAAAGAAATTCAGCGTACTGTTCTGTGGCTGATAGCCGATCGTGTCCTGGCCTGTACTGGAATCCATCTGGAATAGGTTGTAACCCGAGTTCCAGCGGTTGCATCCGTGCGAGTTGCAGTGCACCGCAATCGCCGCCTGCTCACCCGCTTCCACGTCGAGCGCGTGCTGCCACGCACCATCCACTTCCATGCCGTTGTCCGGCACAGTGTGCGTGCCGCCGTTACCGTAGTAGGTGTTCAAGGGAGTGTAGTTGCTCACAACCCAGCCGCGCAGCCCAGGCCCGTTGGTGCCAAGATACTGAACGCCTGCCATCTGGTGGCGAGGCGGACGTGGCAGCCACTGCGTCACGTAGGACGTGTCCGCATCCACTGCCTGCTGGAAGTAATGCGGCTGTTCCACGGCGTCCCCGGCGGCCCAGTTGACCGTATTCGCAGCCAGTGTCACTTCGCCGTCGATCGCTTTCGTCTGTGGGTTATATACGCTCAGAACCTCGGCCATGGGATAAAGCGCATACCCACCCGTAAGCAGCGAAACCGTTCCTCCCGTGCTGGTCGAATTTGCGCCGGCCTGTGTATAGGACAACGTATTGCTGCTCGTGGTTGTGACCGGAAAGCTGCCGTTGTAGCTCGCATCCGCGACGTTGGCAAACGTAAGAGTCGAACCGTTCACATCCGAAGGCAATGCACCGCTCAGCGTCACCGTTACCACGCCGTTCGTGCGTGCAATGCTGGAGATCAGTCCGGTGATGTTGGCGTAAGCGCTGTTCAGCAAAGGAACGCCGACCAGGGGACTTTGCCCGCCCGCATAGAACAGATTGGTAGCCGACCTTGAACCTACGACCGGAAAGACCTGGCGTAGCGCACCATACGTGTCCACCTTCTGCTCCAGCCCATAGCCACACAATCCACCCACCGCGATGGTCGCGCCGGAGGCATGCGGACGATTCAGCGTCAACTGCAGGTGCGTGCTGTCCACAACCAGGTACGCGGCGGTTTCAAAGTTGGTCGGCTTGGCGTCTGACAGGTCGAGGTCGGCGATGCACGCTACACCGCTAGTTGCGGGCAGCGATGCGGTGCTGCCGGAAAATCCAGCCGGTGCCCCACTCGCAACGATGGCGATCGTCACCGTTCCCGGAGCAATCGCGTTCACCTGCGTGGGAATCGTCTGCGCGCTTTCGAGCAGCACACTGACGGGAAAGTTAGTGCCGGAAAAAGTTGCCGAGGGCAGCAGACCCGCACTCCCAGCGCCTCCGGTCAGAACTCCGGAAGAGATCACCTTGGCCGGATTCGTGTCCATCAGGTAGCGGCCTTCACCTTGCGTTCCACCGCCGCCCGTAGCATTCAACTGCAGTACGGTCGCGCCCGGCGTACATCCGGTGCTGCAGGTTGCAGTGAACACGCGATTGTCTTCCGACAATTGAATGTCATACGGATGTGCGCCCTCATCGGCATCGTCGCGCAGGCCACCCGAGGAGACGATGAACTGGCTGCCCATCAAGCAGTCGCCCACACCGTAGCAGTTCTGTATCTGCGGAACCAGTACATGCTGGCCCGGCGTGCTGTTGTTGCCAAGCAGGCTGAGAGCGCTGTACGTGCTCTTGAAGTAAGGCACCGCACCTTCAATCGATTCGGGAAAGACGTTCGATCCACCCGTCAAGGCATTGTTCACAATCACGAGACCCGTCGATTGCATCTCCTCCGCTCCAGTGCGAAGGTGCTCGCCCACTGCGCTTGCGGTAGAAAACAGGTTGATCGAACGCGCAGCGTTCTGCGAGGATCCGCCTACCGGATTGAGGAAGGTCTCATTGCTTGCACCGCCGCGACGGTCATCCAGCCGCGTCTGGTTGTTCCATGTCGTTGGCTGCGTTCCCTCGGGCGAGTTGTACGTTTGTTCGGCAACGACGTCGCACCCGGAAAAGCAATCCGGACTGGCGGCTGCGTCTGCGATGCCGTTGTTTCCCGTGCCAGTCTGGTACTGCGACGCATACCCCTTACCGTTCAACCTGTTCACGTCCAGCACTGTGCCAGTCGGCTGGACCACCACCTGCGTCGTCTGCGGAAGCGTGCTCACCTTCTGGTTCAGCCCGGCTCCCACAGCCGCGACCTGCGTATCCACGTAATGTTTATCGCTGGCCTGCAAGGGTGCGGACGGATCACCAGGCAGAACCAGCGGGCCTGTCATCGTGTCGCCAGACTTCACCACATACGGAAACGTAGTGGACTGTCCGTTCACCGCCGCCACAATCGCTCGATCCACATAGCTCTTTGAAACCGTCTGCATCGCGACGCTGGCGGGCAGCACCGTGCTGCGGATCGACGCAACCGAAACTGGCGTCGCGCTGACCGGCACGACCCAATACTCACGCGTGACGCTGCCATCATCCAGGTGATAGATCACGGTGTAATAGCTGCCCATCGGAGTTGAGCCGGCATTCGGCACCAGCGCAACGTTCAACAATCCGTTTGTCGCGATCACAACCGCAGTCGACCCGGCAGGCACGCTCGCCCCGCCGGCATTCGTGAACGCCGGCCAACTGATGAGCACCGTACCCTGGGCCGGCCGACCCATTCGCGCGATACACCGTGTCCGTCACCGGCGTAGTCGCAATCGCGGGTGCTGTCGTCTGAGCCCCCGCAGGACACCGCAGCGCAAGACTGACCCCGCTCAACATCAGCGCAAGGCAGACCTCCGCCAGCGCGCTTCTTTTCCACTTCAAACCCATTGTGTCCTCCAAATTTCCGTTCGCTTCGCAAACCTCTGGAGCCGGTCCACGCAAAGCAACATTCGCCTTCGCGGCGCGGCTAAATCGTTCGCATGGCCGCAGGCAAATAACTCCTGAAGCACACCACCATCTCGCCCAGATCCTTCACGGGTAAAGCACGGAACCGCCCCGTCAAGCGCATACGTTCCAGCCCGGACAGCTTGTCGATGCTCTCGGCCGCTCCCGCCATTGCCTGAAGACGCGGGTAGTGAAACACCACACGATCGCCCTGCATACCATCGAGCACAAACAAGGCCGACCATTCCTGAAACCAGCTGCCGCCCTCGCGATCGCAGAACGCAATCACCTTCGCAACCTTCATCGCCGCCGTTGGAACACCCGCCGGCAACGCAGACGCAAGCGTGAGTCCACTTGCATTCACCGCGAGGACACGCGCTACGTTCAACGTGACGCGCCGCACGTACTGCGTGTCGCCTGCAATCACAGACGGATCGCTGATGTAAGCCCCACTGATGCCCGCGCCCTGAAATCCCGTCCCGCCCGTGTAGTCCACGTCCACCGCCACGATGTCACCTGCGGCGAAGGTTCCTCCGGACACGTTCAACTGGGTGGCGCTCGATCCAGACCCCACTGCAACCGCAGCCTGTGCAGCGAGCACGTTTACCTGCAGCGAGCCGGCCGTAAGCGCCAGTTGCAGCTTGCCCCAGCTCTCGAACTCGACAGCAACGTGTGCCTCAACCTGCGTTTTGACCTGGCCCGCAGCCACCGCGGGCGCCCCCGTGAAAACCGGCTCGACTTTGGTCCCACTCGTTCGCGTGAATGCCGTGCAGAACCCAAGATCGATCCACGGCGCAGGCGGTGCATCGACCGCGAACGCTGCAATGCCTGCGGCATCCCACAGAGTTGGCGTTCCCGTCGCGCGATTCACCGGTGCAAAGAAGCCGCGCACCCTCGCCGCAACGGGTGCTCTTGCCTGAACCTCAGAGGACATAGCCAAATACCTCCACGCTGACGTCCCGGCTGATCCGGTCGCCCTTTTCAACAGCCGCCGCAAACGTCATATCACCCCAGAACACGCGTGTGCCCGTGGCAGTCTGGACCGCGACCCCGTTGCTTTCGCCGACGCCGACGCCCGGCATAGAGCGCACTGCGCCGCCGAGCGCCTGCACCAGCTCTCCATCCATTGCCGCCAGGGCACGTCCGCGACCCAGCACAGAAGATGCTGCTTCCGTCGCCCCCACACTGCCGTTCACCGTGTACGCAACCTGGCAACTCGCCGATAACAGACCATCCGGTGTGGACTTCAAACCGCCCCACACCAGCTGGAACGCTTCGAGCGGCACGCCCTCGCCCAGCGGCAGTTCGTTCTCCACGACCAGCACGGCGGGCCTGATCACACCGCGCACTACCATCGTTCGTGCAGGATTCGCAGCAGCGATCCTGTCGCGCAGACCCGCGTAAAACGAGTCCTTTACATCCTGTACATTCACCGTGTCTCCCTTCAGCCAAGCTTGCGTGGAACGCCACTAGTCAAAGTTGCGCACTAAACAGGAGGCGCCTGCAGCTTGACGCGATACAGGTACACCGCACCGAATGCTTCCGCGCTCGCGACCGACAACACCGCATACAGCAGACCGTCGATTACCACGCCCGCCGCACTTTGAAAGAGCAGCGCCGCCGACCCGAACTGTAATGAGCCCACCAAGGTGGCGACCGTCGAACCCGACACCAGCAACTCATGTCCTGCGGATCTGCGGAAGACCACCGGCGCAAGCTCCATATCCTGAAATAGCGGGACAGCCAGACCAACCTGCTCGCCTAAGTCGGCGGCCACAGCGGGCGCTGGAATACGTAACAGAACTTGTCTTCCGCCCACCGACCGCAGCAGCGCATGGGCCATCGCCGTCGCGCCCGCCATCACAGCTTCTCCGCAACGTACGGCTTCAGCAGCATGCGTACGCCATCGTCAATCAGCGTGGGCCCGAAGTAAATGCAGCTGCATCGTATCCATGCGACTCGACTTGACGTTCAACGCCGGTGTGGACTGTGCATTGCGGACGAGTTGCGCGCACGCAAGCTTCACCTGGTCCGGCACCGTCACAAAGCCTGCCGTGTACGTTACCTCAGCCTCGTTGTACGCCAGCCCAAGCAGCGTTGGCCGGAAGCAAATTTCACGTGCCTCGGTGTACAAATCCACCGAAGCAGGATCGAGCGTCGACCATGTTCCCGGCAGACCAAACGCCGTTGCTATTTCCAGGCCGAGCACGTTTTGCGCGGTCAAATCGAACTCGCCGCGTCGTCCACGTGTATAGCGAACGCGCACCGTCTGCAGCGCCGCGTCGGTCAAAGGCCCGTAGCTCAACCGTGCCGTCTGGGTTCCTGACGACAACCGCAGACGCTCAGTGTAGGTAGCCGCCATCAGCGTCGGCCTGCGGCAATGCGCCTCGACCAGACCGGAAGCCAACTTGACGAGATCGTCCGCGGTGTCCGCCGCCAATCCAAAGGAGCCGTACTCTGCCGGCATCAAATATCCCATTCGCTCTCCTTTCTTTTGTCTTCAATTCCGCCAAACATGCAGACGAACAAAAGCCGGGCCGTTGTGGCCCGGCTTTTGTGTCCGCCAGAGCTTTAGCGGTCGACCAGCACCTGGTAGTGTGCGTAGTTCGCGCCCTTAACCACCAAGCCGCCAAACTTCACCACCACGTACTGCGAAGCCAGTGATCCGGGAACGCCAAGCTGGAAGATGCGCGGGTTAGCGTCGCTCAGCCAGTGATACTCGATCATGTCCTCGGTCACGATGTATGCCGGCAAAACGGCCGTACCCGAACCCGGAGTGCCCGTGTAAGGCAGAGTCCACTCGGGAATCAGCGGCAGCTCGCCGGCCTGAGTGGAGAGCGTCTTCACGGTGAAGCCACCGTTGATTTCGCGCGAGTTCAGCACAACGTTGAACTCGGATTTCATCTCGCGATCGATCAGGTCCAGCAGCACCGGATTGGCGTAGATCGCAGACGGACGAACACCGTAGTTCGAGTTCGCAACCATCTGCGCCACCGCAGACTTGAAGCCATCCACGATCGACTGGGTGGTCCCGATCGTCATCGAATTGCCGCCCGCCGCAATCTGGTTAGCCGCGCCGAAGTACTGCGACGTGGTGGGCGTGCTCAGGCTGGTGTCGGTCCCGTTCCACAACGCAACATCGTGCGTGCGCAGAACACCATCCACCGTGTCGGTAAGATCCTTGGCCTGAAGATACGCAAACTGGCTTTGCTGCTTGCCCAGCTCGAGATCGAACAGGTTGTAGTTGATCTGCGCCACCAGCGCCTTCAGGGGCACGCTGCGCTCTACCCGTGTGGGCGACACCAGCGGAGCAATGATGTTGCGCGGATCGACGAAACCTGAAGCCGCAGAAGGCGACGGGATGGACGTCTCTTCAAAGAAGCGCGACGGATGGCCGGTCGCCGGAACCTGCTTGATGCGTTGGCCGAATACGCCGCGCCGGCGAACCAGGTCGGTGATTTCGGTCTGGTACATCGGCACTTCAATTGCGCCAGGTCCAATGTAGTCAGCCGCTGCGTGAATTTCAGTAAACTTCGCGTTCATCAATCTCCCTTTCGTTGGAACACTCTTACCAGTTGCAAAGATCACCGCAGAGCGCATACAGGCGCTGACGCGAGACCCACTCCCCACGAGTTATCGCTTAGCCCAGCAAGCCGCCGCGCATCAGACCGGCCTTGACCGCAATGCGCTGCTCCACGCTCAGGCTGCCCAGCGCTGCGTCGAGCGAGCTCGATTCAAGCGAGCCGCCTTCCTTTGCAGCAAAGGACCCCGTCGCCGAAGTCTTGCGTGCTGCTGAAGCCTTGAGCACTGCGATCGTCTGCTCCGCTTCGGCAAGCTTTTCTTCGAGCTCGGCTTCTCGCGCACTCACCCGTTCAAGCGACGCCTGCAACTCCACGCCAGCCATCCGCTCGGCGGCCTGCTCCAGCCTCTCGGCGGCGGCAGACATACGCTCAAATGCGAGGCCGAACTCGTCTTTCACTTCCATTTCCATCTCCATGCCGTCTCCTTGCTTACTTGGCCGCAATTGGCTGTGCATTCAGAATGGCCACGACGGCCGAAACCAGCCGCCCAATGTAGTCCGTACTCGTGGCAATCCCCGCCTTGCTGAGCAGCGCCGCAACGGCATCCCCGGCCAGCAGCAGAACCTCAGCCAGCTTCTGCTGGCCTGTGCCGTTCTGCACCCCGGAAGCCGCATACTTCTGCTCCACTAGCAGGACCGCGCTCTGGATCAACGCGGTCGCATCCGCCACCTCTGCCGCAATCGGCGCAGCAGCTGGAAACAACAGCCCAACCAGGCGCTCAATAGGAACGGCATAGGTGACCGCCCACTTCAACCCCTTCGCAAAATCTTTTCCGATCACGTCCAGCACACCTTCAAAACTCATTCGGATCTCTCTCCGTGTTGTTCTTTGGTTTGTCTTTCCGCCGTGCAGCGCGTGCAAAGCGCCTCGCACATCACCCAGCCGCAACCCGGCGCGACGGGGCAGAAGAAGCGGCACGCCGTACCCTGAAGCTGGTGCTGCGATACGCTGCCTTGTCGCGCAACAGAATCGCCGCGCCGGTAAAGGTCGCGCGCGTTAGGGTCCAGACGCTCGCCTTCATGTCCGCTACATGCGCATCGGCCAGTTCATAGCTCATCCCCATCTCGCGATTCATCGCCGGCTCCATCTCCGGAAAATCTCGCGCAAACAGGTAGCCCGCAACCATCAGGCGCTTGTTTTCCAGCGTCGCGGACGTGATGATGCCGCACTTCTGCCGTGCATCGTGCCCATCCCAGCCGGCTTTGAAGTCAACCGCCATCCCCAGCAGGCTGGGCAATGCGGCCTCAGCCGCCGCACGCGTCAGGATGACCCGGTGACCCTTCGCTCCGCTAGGAGCCTTGTCGCTGGCTACATCCACCAACGTCAGGCAGCCCTCAAACGGAAGCCGGTTCGGATGTCCATGCACCTCCGGAAATTCGACCGCCATTGCACGCAA
>JAABUO010001019.1_pt1 | contig 40263 bp, 36 predicted proteins | sample 5559291 | NCBI WGS metagenome assembly JAABUO01 (sample SAMN10711878, study PRJNA513372) | rock metagenome | isolation source: Antarctica rocks | place: Antarctica: Victoria Land, Finger Mt sud
TCGCGGCCGTCCTGTCCGGCCACCCCGTCTGACCTGCCTGTGGACAACCGCTGGCGGATGCCCCCGGCGACGCTCACACTGCCCCGGTGGACGAGGAGACGCGCGCGGCCTTGACCGGGCTCACCAGCGACGTGAGCACGCTCAAGACCGACGTGAGCACGCTCAAGACCGACGTGAGCACGCTCAAGACCGACGTGAGCACGCTCAAGACCGACGTGAGCACGCTCAAGACCGACGTGAGCACGCTCAAGATGGAGATGACGGTCCTCCAGCTCGAGATGCGCGCCGGCTTCGCCGAGTCGCGGTTGGCGACTGCCGAGCTACGGGATCACCTGGGCGGTCAGCTGGCGACCGTCATCGACGCGATCGCCGACTTCCGGCAGGAGTACCGCGAGCACCGGCATGACTAGAAGGGCGTCACCACGTCCGTCCGCGTGGTCTCGTCGTAGCGGTAGCACTCGCGGCCCTGCGACCACGCTGACAGGACCCGCTCACGCGGGTCGAGCGGGTCGCCGGACCAGACGACCAGCTCGGCGTCCTTACCCACCTCGATGCTGCCGAGGCGGTCCGCGACGCCCATGACCTTGGCCGGGTTGATGGTGATGGCGCGCAGCGCGGTGACCGGGTCGAGCCCCTCCTTCACCGCGAGCGCCGCCTGCAGGACGAGGTAGCCGATGGGTACGACGGGGTGGTCGGTGATGATGCTGATCTCCACACCCGCCGCGGCGAGCAGGCCGGGGTTGCGCATCGAACGCCCGCGCAGCTCGACCTTGCTGCGCGAGGTCATCAGCGGCCCGATCAGCACGGGGATGCCGCGTTCGGCGATGACGTCGGCGAGCAGGTGCGCCTCCGTGCCGTGGTCGATGACCAGCGGGTAGCCGAACTCCTCGGCGATGCGCAGCGCGGTCGAGATGTCGTCGGCGCGGTGGCAGTGCTGGCGCCACGGGATCTCGCCGCGGAGCACCATGGCCATCGCCTCGAGGCCCAGGTCCCGCTCCGGCGCAGCGCCTTCGCCATCCCAGGCAGCGAGCTTGGCGTCGTAGTCGCGGGCCTTGGCGAAGGTCGCGCGCAGCATCGCGGCCGTACCCAGCCGGGTCGATGGCATCGCCTTCTTGTCGCTGTAGACGCGCTTGGGGTTCTCCCCCAGCGCCGACTTGAGCCCGCTCGGCGAGCGCAGCACCATCTCGTCGACGCGGCGCCCCCAGACGCGCAGCGCGACGGTCTGCCCGCCGATCGGGTTGCCCGAGCCCGGGTTGACGTTGACGGTGAGCACGCCGCCGGCGAGCGCGTCGGCGAAGCCCAGGTCGCTCGGGTAGATGGCATCGAGGGCCCGCACCTGCGGCGTCACCGGGTCGGTCATCTCGTTGGTGTCGTTGCCGGCCCAGCCCTCGCCCTCCTCGTGCGTGCCGAGGTGCGTATGCGCGTCGAGGAAGCCGGGGAGCAGCCAGCGCCCGGTGCAGTCGACGACCTGCGCACCGGCCGGCACGTCGAGCCTGCCGACCGCGGTGATCCGGCCGTCCTCCGCCAGGACGGTCGCGCCCTCCAGCGGCTCGCCCTGGACCGGGACCACCCGTCCCCCTGCGTACGCGATGATCGTCATGCCCTGACGCTCCCCCGCGCGGCAGGCCGCGATGCCTGCTCTACCGAGGCCCTCGGCCGGGTCGCGGTGGCGTCCGCGCCCGGTCGGCGTCGGCCGCCGTCTGTGCCGCCGCGGCCTTCGCGGCCGCCGCCGCCCGCTTCCCCGCGGCCGGCCCGGCGACCGAGGGGCGCGAGCGCAGCGGCTCACCCTCCATCTTCGGGGTAGGCGCAGGCAGACGGTATGCGGAAGTGCTGCAACCGTTGGGATTGCGGGCTTGTCGTACGAGCGGAAGTGCCCGGGTTACAGGGCGAGCATCGCCCCCGGAAACGACCCCGTAGGGAGGCCCGCAGTGAGCACTCAGACCGACCACCGACCGACCGTCCGCTACACCCTGGCCTGCCCGGCGTGGTGCACCGTCGACCACCACCGGCCGACCGACTCGACGCTGCACGAGCGGGCATTTGCGGTGCCCGCGCTCGACGACGCCGAGCCGACCGTGGTGCTGAGCCAGTCCGACCCGGTGTCGGGCGAGGAGCCGGCGGCGATTCGGCGGTCTACCCGCCCCGGGACATGCTCACGGCCGCGGAGGCACTCGACATGGGCACCGCGCTTGCCAGCGCAGGCGACTTGCTGCAGCAGGGCGCTACGCAGGAGGTCCGTCGCGTCGAGGTGGTGCAGGTGCTGCCCGATCTGGTGGCGATGCGGGACGCGCAGGGCGGGCTCCGCGTCGTGGGCAGCGACGTCGTCCCGGGCATCACGCCGGGGTCGGGCCGAGCGCGTGCCGTCCTGATGGTGACCCGCCGCGACGGGCTCGTGCTCTACCTCCTTACCGCCAGCAGGGAGGACCTGCTGGCGGCAGCGGAGCGGGCGGTCGAGGACCCGTCGTCGGCGGCCTGGAAGTGGGTGCAGGGCGAGTGGCAGGTCAGCCTCCTCCTGGCCGAGGCTCTAACCGCCTCTGTCGCGGGGGTCGAGGCGTGACCCCGGGGGACCCGATTGGGGCGCACCTGGCGTCCCTGCGTGCGCGTGGCATCGCCGACAGCACTGTCCGCGCCCGCCGCTACCGGCTGCTAGCGCTGGCCCGCCGTGGCCCGCTGCTGGACCAGGACCCGGCGGGCCTGCGTGCCTGGCGCGACGAGATGGCCGCGACCGTCCAGGCGTGCACAGTACGCACTGCGGTGCAGCACATCTGCGGCTTCTACCGCTGGGCCTACGCCGCCGGCCTGGTAGAGCGCGACCATGGCGAGGGGCTTGGCGATGCCCTGCGCCGCACTCCTGTGCCGCACCGTCGGGGCCCGGACCCGGCCGCGCTGCGCCGCTACACCGACCATCTGCGCCTGCGGAACTTCTCGGAAAGAACGATCATGCATCGCCGCTACTGCCTGCGCGCCCTCGACCGCCGCGCCCCCCTGTTGGAGCACACCGCAGAGACGCTCGGGGAGTGGGAGCTGGTCACGCTGGCCAGTTGCGGGCCGAGCGCCAGGCGCAACGCGGTGTATCACGCTCGCGGCTTCTACCAGTGGGCCGTGAGCGTCAGCCTGCTGCAGGCGGACCCGAGCGCGGCGCTGTCGGTGCCGCGCTCGCCGCGCCGGCTGCCCCGGCCGATGCCCGAGGCGGACCTGCACACGGCCATCGTCAACGCGCCGCCACGGATCCGGCCGTGGCTCATGCTCGCCGCCCTCGGGGGGCTGCGCTGCTGCGAGATCGCCTGCCTGCGGCGGGAGGACGTCCTGAACAGCCAAGCGCCCCCGGCGCTGCTCGTGCACGGGAAGGGCGACAAGGAGCGCGTGGTGCCGCTGCCCGCGCAGCTCCTCCACGAGCCGACCCCGCTGCCCCGTGCTGGGTGGCTGTTCGCCCGGCTCGACGGCCGATCGGGGCCGGTCAGCGCCGCGATCGTGAGCGAGCAGTGCAACCGCTACCTGCACTCCATGGCCATCACGCACAACATGCACTCGATCCGGCACCGGGCCGCGACCGCCTGGTACGCGGAGAGCCGGGACCTGCGACTGGTGCAGGAGCTGCTCGGGCACGCGAGCCCCGAGACGACCGCCGGCTACGCCGCGCTCGTGCCGGGCGAGGCCGCCGATGTCGTGGGCCGTGTTGCCGCCCGCCCGTTCGGCCTCGCAGCACGTCGGCTGGCCTAGGCGGTGGCCTCGCTGGAGCGGCACGCCCAGCCTCGAGAGCGTCGCGTGGCGGGTCAGGTGGGCGGACGCGACGACCGCCCGGCCGGTGAAGAAGAGCTTCCCGACCCAGGAGCAGGCGCAAGCCTTCCTTGAGCGGGTCGCCCCCGGCGAGGGCCACGGCAGCGGTCTGCCGCACATCGCCGAGCTTCGCCGCCCAGCCCAGCCACGCGCCGCAACTCGTCGAGGCGCTACTGCGCTGCGACCTGCCTTTTCGGGGCTGGCTGTTCCCAGGCCAAGACCGGCAGCGGCAGCCCACCGGCGGCCATGTCACCGCGTCGCAGGTGAGCCACCTCGCGAGCCGCTACCTCCACGAGACGGGGGGGCGCCCGTTGACGTCGTAGCCCAGGTGGCAGGGGTTCTATCGGTGTAGCCCACCGCGGCCCCCGCTGTTGCCGAGGCCGACCTCGACCGGCTGTGCCGGGCTGCCGCTCCGGTATCTCGCCGACGTGGGGGCCCAGTGGTTTCGTGAACGCCCGCCGTCCACAGCACGGGCGCCAGTCTGCCGTTGCCGCCTGTCCCCTCAGTAGGTCCTCGTCTGGGAGGAGGATGCGGGGACTCAGGGACGGCCTGGGTTGAGAGGGGGCCCCGTGCCCGATCTGAGCGTGCAGGACGTCAACAGGCTGGTGGCCGAGCACGGCGGGACGGTGCTCGTTGCCGACGGCGAGCCCAACTATCACGTGGACGGCTGCGCCCGGCTGCCGGATGCCCCCCTGGAGGAGGCCGACGTCCTCGTGGTCCGCGACGAGGGGTTCACGGCCTGCCGCACCTGCAGGCCGAACCGCGTGCTCGCCGAGCAGGCGCAGCAGGGCCAGGGAGCGATTGTCCCGCAGCCCTCCCCCCGCCTGCCAGCGCCGCCCGTGCCTCCCGCGCCGCCGCCTGTCTACGGCGTAGCCGTTCCGGCCCAGCAGCAGCCCGAGTGGACTCCGGCCGGGCGCCAGTTCGTCTTCGACGGCGGCGCCGGGACGTACCTCGGCACCGCGCTGCTTGCCTTCGTGATCACGGTATTCACCCTCGGGATCGCTTATCCGTTCGCGCTCGTGCTCCGCGAGCGCTGGCGGGCGAAGCACTCGTTCATCAACGGGCAGCGGCTGAAGTTCACCGGCACGGGCACAGGTCTGTTCGGATTGTGGATCAAGTGGTTCCTGCTGTCGGTGGTGACCGTCGGCATCTACCTGTTCTGGGTCGGCCCGCGCATCGCCCGCTGGAAGTGGCAGCACACCGGCTTCGAGAACCAGGTCATGGTGCGGCCGGCGCAGTGACCCAGGTGGTGCGGCTGCGCCGGCGGTCACGTCGTCCGCGCTAGAACGAGATGAACCGCCCAGGCCGCTGGGGGGCGGCGGAGAGCCCGTGCAACGCGAGTGCCGCTGCGACCAGCGGTGAGACCCGGGGGTCGCGCCGGGACAGCACCCGGGAGCCGGCGTCCCCCGACGTGGACCAGCGGGCGACCGAGACCGCATCCCCGAGGGCGGTCTCGTTGCCGTGGCGGACCGCACGGGCGGCGACCGCGGCGTCCAGGGCCGCGCAGGCGTCGACGTAGAACCGGCGGGCCACCGGCTCGACGGGCACCCGGTCACGCTCGAGGGTCGGGAGCAGGTACGCCGCGGTTCCGGTCTGCTCGACGACCAGGCGCCCACCCCAGGCGGGGAGCAGGGCCTTGGCCCGGGTGGCCGCCCAGTCGACTCCCTCCCGGTGGTCGACGAGGGAGACCTGCGTGGCCCCGTCTGGGCGTTTCCATGCCACCGCGAACGACGCCGAGGAGTGGTCGGGTGCCACGTCGAGGGCGAAGCTGAGGTCCTGGCCGCGGGTGGCGTCGGGGTCGGCGAGCGCGGCCCAGATGGTCGGGTTGATCGCGGCGCCGACGTTGCTGACCTCCTGGCACAGGACCTCGGTGCGGAACACGTCCTCGGGGTCGGTCTCCAGGGCTGAGCGGATGGCCTGCTCGGTCATCCGGTGCCCGAGCGCGGGGTTGGCTGCGGCCCAGCCGGCGGGGTCGTCGACGTCGCAGTCGTCGGGGGCGGACCACTCGAACAGCCCGAGGGTGGTCGTGCGGTCTGCGGCGGTGAGCAGGGCCTTCTCCCGCAGCGAGTGCAGCACCACCGAGCGGTCGTCCCCGGCGTTGGAGAACCCGGCGACCTGCGGGGACGGCCGGGCCATCGTGGTCTTGGTGACCGCGGACCAGGCGTCCCAGTCGCGGTGCTCGCGCAGCTCGTCGAGCAGCACCAGGTCCGAGGACAGCCCACGGCCGCCCCGGCGGCTCGCCGCGGTGACCTTGTAGCGCTCGCCGGTGGTCAGCCGGAGGTGCTTGTCGCCGTTGACCCGCCCGACGTGGGCCAGCTCGGCGGCGAGATCGGGGACCCCCTCGGCCATGGAGACCGCGCCGTCCCAGGTCTCCTCGGCCATCGACAGGTTCTGCGCCGACCCCAGCACCAGGGGGGCCCGGTCGACGTAGATCCGCCACAGGGCGAGTACCTGCATGAGCGTGGTCTTGCCTTGCTGGCGGGCGCAGAGCACGAGCAGGGTGCGGAAGCGGTAGGAGCCGTCCGCGGCCAGCTCCAGGCCGTGGATGAGCGCCCACTTCTGCCACGGCATGAGGGTCAGGCCGAGCACACCCTCGGCGAACGCGACCGCCTCGTGGCCGCGGGTGGTCTCCGGTGTCAGCTCCCGAGCCGGCGGGGTGAAGATCCGGGGCACCGGGCTGCCGACCAACGTGGTGGTGGTCACGATGGGCACCGAGGTGATGGCATCACCGTGGTGGTCATGAGGCCCGGCCGGCGCGGATCTCGGCGAGCTTCCCGCGCAGCGGAACCTCAATGCCGAGGGCCTTGCGCTCGGCCGGCGCCCCGCCCAGCGACCGTAGGGCGTTTGCCAGGTGCGGGCCGAGCCACCCGACCGTCTTCTCGTCGGTGGCGGCGTCGATCCGGCGGGCGTACTCCAGCGTCAGAGCCACCATCGCCTGATCGGAGGGCCCGAGCCACGTCATGGCCTCGACGGCGGTCCCCACGAGGCCCAGGAGGCCCCCAGGAGGCGCCTGGGGAGGCGCTGGCGGGGCGATCTTGTGGACTGTCATCGGTGGACTCCTTAGGGGGAGGGGGTCAGTGGGGGTACGAACCGACTGCGGGGTCTTGGCGGCATGGCCTCGGGGGGGTTCCCCCCCAGGGGGTGCGCGCCCGGTGCAACGGCGGTGGGACGCAGGAGGTCGTCCCCGCGAGGACGTTCTCCTAGAAGCCTGCCCAGTGGTGCCGCTGCGCCGTCACCCATGTCTATCGGAGCCAGGTCTGCCAGCGGCCGTCGGGTCGTTGCTTCATCCGTCGGGGCCTGGCCCGGAGTGCAGGAAGCGGCAGACGCGCCGCATCGCGTCCTCGCAGACGCTGTCGACCTGCTCCCACGTCAGGTCGTCACGGATGACCAACGTGGCCTCAGGCCCTGGTGTTCGGCAGCAGGGGAGCCGCTCGGTCGCTCGACGACCTCCTTCGGGCTCTTGCCCGCCGTGCCTGGTGAACACGACCGCACCGAAGGCGCCGTCGGTGTCGGCGGGCATCTCGTCGGGTTCGAGGATCAGCGTGGTGATCTTCAGGTTCCACCGGGGCGGACTTAGCCTGCACCGCAGGCTAAGGGCGGGTCGGGGCGGTCATGGAATGCCTCTCACTTGAAGGTTCCGCTCAGGTAGCGGTCGAGGACAGCGCCGAGAGCACTGTCGACATCGCTGGTGATCCGGTCCCGGTCGGCGCGCAGGGTGGGCCACAGGAACCTGCCCGCGTTCTCACCGCTGCCCGTCCACTGCGGGAACTGGTTGTAGCCGCGGTAGGTGCCGGTGCGGCGGGTGCGGGGCACGTCATGGCCGGCCCCGAACTCGTAGCCGAGCGCCCCGGGGACCTTCGTGCCGTCAATCCGGATGCCCGCGCTGCTCGGCGTCGCCACCCCGGTGATCGCGGGGGCGACCCGGGCGCCTTCCCGCCCGGACGCGGCGGTCACGGTGCGGACCTTCTCGGCCTCGGTGAGCGCGATGCCCCTTGAGGGCGAGCCGGACTGCGGTGCGGGCCTCGATGTCACCCACGCGCTTCATCTCCCGGGCCAGGCTCTTCAGCCCGGTCACCCCGACGGCCATCACGCGATGATCTGACCGGCAAGGCTGGCGATCTGGTAGTCGGCCAGGCCGACGAGCTCAGGGGGTGTAGGCATCATGAACGCGAACAAATCGCCGCCGCCGACGCGAATGCTTGTCAGGCTGCGCAAATCATTGAGGGCCTGCGCGGCCACCGGGCGGGTGGCGCAGTATTGGTCGAGCACGTCCGGCCAGGAGTTGGTGAGCCCCATTGACCACGCCTGGTAGGCGACGGCCCTGGCGAGCAGCTCGTCCCCGTTGTCCCCCGCCTGCTGGAGCAGCGCCTGGGCCGCCGCTGGGTCCAGCGCCTGGGCGGCCCGATCCATCGCGTCCCGGAAACTCATGCTCGCAGCGGCCCTGTCGACCGGGTTGTTGCCGGCGATGTCGGAGATGCCCCACGCACGCGCCTTGAGACTGGCGACCTGACTGTCCAGGTCTGTGACCGACTGGGCCTGCAGAACCTCCAGCGCGTTCTTCGCCGGGACATACACCTTCGCCATGCGGCTCCGCACCCCGTCGACCGTGAGGTCGGTGCGCATCCGGATCCGGTCGAACTGGTTCGCGGCGGCGGCGCGGATCCGTTCGGCCTCGTCCTTCGTGGCCTGGGGCACGGCGAGCGTCATCGGGGTCCTTTCGTCGTGCTCCGGTAGGCGTTCACGTCAGAGCGGTCAATCCGCCAGCGACCGTCGACCTGCTGGGCGGGTAGCCGGCCTTCCGCGCACGCGAGCCGGACGGCCCGGCTTCCGATGCCGAGGAGGTCCGCGGCTTGGTCAGTGCTCATCACCTCCGACGGTGGGGCCGCTTCCGCCGAGGCGCCAAGCGCCTTCCTTCCGCAGGCGGAAGTCGGACGGGCGTAGTGCGCGGCCACGAGCAACGCATGCAGAACGGCGAACGTCTGCATGCCATCCGCTCTCGCCTGGGGGCGCAACCGCTGCAGGTCGATCTGGCTGTCCAGCCAAGCGGCCACGGACACCGGGACCACCACGACCGTGCCGTGCAGGTATGCCCCCGCCTGGCGGCGGTCCATGGTCATCGCTGACCTGACGCGAGGTTGCCGACCCGCCCGCAGGAAGCTTCCGGATCGCTCCGGTCGCCGCGGTCGGCATCTTGGCAGGCGGCGGAGTGACGGCGGCTGGTGCGATTGGCGACCACTCGGTCCGGCCGTGTCCCTTGCCGGTGCGCGAGCAGGCACGCCTGGCACACATTCCACGCCGAGCGCTCGCCGAGCCGGGCGATCACCGCTGACGCAGGCTCACCGCACAGGCAGCAGGTGGCCCTCATCGCTGCGGCTCCGCAGGCAGGCTGGGCCTGACGACCGGGCCGGCGTGGTGCTTGGCCTGGTACGGCTCGCAGGTGGCGCGGACGGTCGGCAGGCCCAGCGCGAGGCTCCGGGTGGTCGGCCGGACAGGGCCGGCGCAGGTGGCGCAGAGGGGCTCGGCGGGCATGGCGGGCATGGCGGGCGTCGGATGCGCACCTACTCCATCGGGCGCCCCTCCCTCTTCCTTCCTCTTGGGAGCAGAGAGAGAAGGTGGGTATTCGATGCCCGCGACGCCCGCACGCCCGTCCGTAATGTCCGGTTCCAAGGTGTCGTCGCAGGTCACAGCCCCCTGACGGACGGGCGTCGCGGCGGGCGTCGGGTCATCGGGGGCGGCTGATGCCCGCCTGATGCCCGCCTGATGCCCGCCGTCGCCCGCGCCCTCGGTGGCAGCGGTCGGCGGCACGACGCGCCAACGCTTGAGCTTGTCCTTCCCGCCACGCCCGAGGTCTGCAACGGTCCAGCCGAGCCGGCGCAGCGACGGGGCGCGGCGGGTGAGGACACCGGTCAGCGCGCGGGCGTCCTTCGGCCAGTCCCGCGGTCGCGGGTCGGGCACGGCCAGCGCGCCGAGCAGATCGGAGGCGGTGCCCGTCCACGGGCTGCGGATGGCATCGGCCAGGGCGGCCAGTACCGGGTCGCCGGTCACGGCGTCGGCGGCGAGGTCGTCACGGGCCGCGGCGTAGCGACCGGTGCCGTCGGTGCCGAGCACGAGGTCGACGGCGGCGAGCACCCGGGCGTAGTCGGCCATCCTCGGCAGCCGCTCCACCCGCACGTTCGGCAGGGCGGCCAGCACCCGCACCGCGAGGTCGAGCAGCGCTGCGAGCACCCGCGGGTGCGCCTGCGCCCAGCGGGCGGCAAGGTCGGCGTCCAGGCGCCGGTCGGTGTCGGTGATCCGCTCCAGCCCGATGGTGAGCAGCCGGTCTGCGAGGTCGTCACGGACCGCCCCCAGGTCGATCCCGTTGACCACGACGGCCCGCCGGTAGGCGAAGACGGTCAGGTCCCCGTCGGAGTAGAGCCGCCGGCGCACGTCGCCGTCCCCGGTCACGCTGCGGCACAGCGCGTCGGAGAGCCAGTCCGGCAGCCCGGACAGGTTGTCCAGCCCGACCACCTGCGAGCCCTGCGCCGCGGTCACCCATGACTCGACGTCGCGGGGTGCCTTGCGCAGCGGCGCCGGGCCCGGGTCGAGCAACTCCACGACGGTGCGCGCGGCCGTCGACTTCCCGGTGCCCTGCTCACCCACGAGCGCGAGCACGGGGGTCGGCCCGCCGACCAGCAGCACGCCGAGCAGCCAGGCCAGCATCATCGGCTGGTCCGCGGCGGCCACGTTGAGCAGCGCCCACAGCTCGCCGAGGTCCCCGCCGGGTTCCGGGTCGGGCAGCCGGCCGGTGAGCGCGGTGCGACGCCACAGCACGCCGTGGTCGTCGGGGGCGAGCACCTGCCACCCGGCCGGGGTGATCCGCACGGCGCGGCCGGTGTCGTCGCCGAGGTCGAGCAGCGGCCCGCCGTCCGCACCGCGGGCCACCCGTAGGTGCAGGTCGGCGCCGAGGGTGGCGGCCATCCCGTCCAGCACGCCGATGGCGTCGCCGAGGGCCTGCTGCGCGGCCACCCCGCCGTGCTCGCGGTAGTACCGGGCCGCGAGGTCGGCCCGCAGGCTCGACGCCGACCCGCGCAGCACCCGGGGCAGCCGCGGACCCTCCCGCGGCACGGCGTAGGCGTCCCCACCGGGGGTGCGGCCCAGCTCGTAGGCGGCCAGCGCCAACCCCACCAGCAACGTGGCGGCGCTCGGCCTTGCCCGGGCGGCCGCTGCGTCCTCGGCGTCCTCACGGCGCCGTCGCGCCGCCGTGAGGTCGTCGGTCGGGGAGGTCTTCTCCCCTAGAAGGCCTCCGGGAATGTCGGCCTGCGAACGGTCGTCCGCCCACACGGTCACGCGGCGGCCGTCCGGCCCGCTCACCTCGCGCGCCACGAGTGCGCAAGCGCAGCCAGGCAGCCACGGCACGTGCGGCCGTGCCACTCCAGCCCGCACGGACGCCGGAGCTCCGGCGGCAGCGGTCGTGGACGGGGCGTGTGCAGGTCCCCGCACGAGCCGCACGAGCACAGGACCGGCAGCGCCGCCGGCACACGCCGCCCTGGCGCGCTCCCATGGGCTGCCGTGACCGTCGCCTTCACGGGCCTGTGTCCGTACTGCTGGGGCACCCCGAGCTCCGGGGCAGCGACGTCCACGGCCGCTCGCTCCGTGACATCATGGCCGTGGTCCTGCCGCTGCCCGCTGCTGACCTGCACGAGCGACGCCGCCCCCCTGCTTCGGGGTGGCGTTCGTGCGTTGGGGGCTCACGCGGCTCCGGACCTCGCGGGCAGTTGGTCAGCACAGAGGCTGTCCACGTAGCGGCGAAGCGCGTCGTGCGGCACCCTCCGGCTGCGGCCGATGTGCACGCTTCCGATGGTGCCGGCGGAGATCAGCTCGAACATCTTGCTGCGTCCGATGCCCAACATCGCGGCGGCTGCCTCGGGCCTCAGCAGCAGAGATTGCGGTTCGGTAGCCATGGTTCTCCTTAGGTTGAGTACGTCGAGCGACCTACTCGCCAAGACGTTAGTGCCACGTGATGGACGAGTAGGGCTTGACACGTACTCGTCCGGGCGCCAAGATACGCGCCGTGGAGTGCTCTTACGGCAACGGCGGCTGGGTCCGCTTCGACGACGGGGTGGACGCCGCCATGGTTCGCTTCGCTCCCGATGACCGCGGACGCCTCGGGGTCTCGGAGCTCTACCTCCAGGGCAGTCAGCTGGGCGCCGGCCGTATTGACGGCGGCTTCCTCCGGCGCTTCCCGGTCAGCACGTTGGAGGCGATCGCCAACGAGGACAGCGCCGTCGGCGACCGCATGCGGCTGCCCGGTCCCGACCTCGCCCGGCTCGCGTCGTACTACCACACCAGCTTCGGGCCCCAGGCCGCCGACAAGAGTCACTGGGTAGTCGACTCGATGCGAGCGCAGTTCCCCGACTCCGGGGTCCCGCAGGCGCCGCTCCTGGCCCCCGACCGACCGGAGGTCCGCGATTCGGACGTCCTCCGGCTGGAGCCGCCAGGACCTGAGGGGCTCACCGACAACTTCCTCGACCAAGTGCGACGCGCCTACTACGCCGCGATCGGCAGCGGCACCCGGCCGCTTGTGCCCGCCCTCGCCAAGTCGGCGGGCGTCTCGCCCCGCACGATCGAGCGCTGGGTCTACGAGGCCCGCCGACGCGGCGTCATGCCGCCCGGTCAGCGCGGGGCGCGGGGATGAGGGGGCGGCATGAGGTTCCCATGGGGCGCGACTGACATGGACAGGACGAACCGATGACCAAGCGGGCGAACGGTGAGGGCTCTATCTTCCGACGGGCCGACGGGATGTGGGCCGGGGCGCTTTCCTACCGTGAGGACGGCCAGACCAAGCGACGGACCGTCTACGGACGCACGCAGGCGATCGTCCGCGACAAGCTGCGCGAGGCTCGGCGACGGGTGGACGCGGGCGAGCCGGTCAAGGACGCCTCCACGACGCTCGCCGTGTGGCTGCTCGACTGGACGGCCAAGGCCCTTGAGGCGAGCGACGTGAAACGGTCGACCAAGGACCTCTACTCGACTATCGCCCGGGCGCACCTGACGCCGACCCTTGGGCACCTCGCACTCGACCAGCTCCGCCCTTCCGATGTCGAGGCGCTCATCGTGGCTAAGCGGGAGGCCGGCCTGTCTACCTCGACCGTCCGCACCATCTACACGGTGCTGCGGGCCGCCCTAGAGATCGCCGTCCGGGACGGCCTGGTCCGGCGTAACGCGGCCGCGGCGGTCCGGCGGCCGACCGCGGAGCGGACCGAGGCGCGCTACCTCACCGCCGAGCAGGCGCAACGGCTGTTGCTCGCGGTGGCCGGCGACAGGTTGGAGTCGCTCTACAGGCTCATGCTCGCCACCGGCCTACGCCGCGGCGAGGCGCTCGCGCTTCACTGGGCCGAGGTCGACCTCGACGGCGCGGCGCTACGAGTCAGGTGGACGCTGTCGCGGACGTCGCGGGGCCTTGAGATCGGGGAGCCGAAGACTGAGCGCTCCCGACGTGTAGTGCCGCTTCCGCGCTCTGCGGTTGCGGCCCTGCGCGCCCACCGGCTGCGTCAGACCGCCGAGCGGTTGGCCTCTGGGCCGGCATGGCAGGACACGGGCCTCGTGTTCGCCACCGAGGTCGGGACGCTGTTGGAGCCGCGCAACGTCCTACGACGGTTCGACGCCCTCGCCCGGCGCGCCGACCTTCCGGGCGTCACCCTGCACACGCTCCGGCACTCCGCGGCCAGCTTCCTGCTCGCGGCAGGCACGCACACCAAGGTCGTGCAGGAGCACCTCGGGCACTCGTCCTACGCGATCACTGCGGACATCTACAGCCACGTGGCGCCGTCGCAGGCACGGGAGGCCGCGGACCGGCTCGACGAGGCGATTGTGTGGTGACCACCGGCCGGTCCGCGTTGCTGCACCCGTTGCTGTAGAGACGAGGGAGCGGGTGCCTCCCCGCAGGGGCTGCACCCGCTCTGACCTGCGGCTTCTCCGTCGGGACGACAGGATTTGAACCTGCGACCCCTTGACCCCCAGTCAAGTGCGCTACCAAGCTGCGCCACGTCCCGGTGCCCTGCTGTGCCGCCGAGGGTAGCCGACGGCGTCCGTACGCCACCACCGGGTGGGTGAGGGGGTCGGCGACCGGGCGGCCGTCGCCGGTGCTGCCTGCCGGGCGCTCAGCCACCGCCCCGCCCTCCGCGTCGGCCCTTCTCCTTCACCTTGATCGAGAGCTCGATCGGCGTGCCGGGGAAGCCGAAGTCCTCGCGGAGCCGCCGCTCCAGGAAGCGCCGGTAGGCAGCCTCCAGGAAACCCGTCGTGAAGATGACGAAGCGCGGCGGCTTGGTGGCGGCCTGGGTGGCGAACTGGATCCGCGGGACGACCCCTCCCCGCCCGGGCGGTGGGGTGCTCGCGACGACCTCGCCGAGCCACGCGTTCAGGCGCCCCGTCGGCACGCGGGTCGACCAACCGGCGAGCGCCGTCTCGATCGCCGGACCGAGCCGGTCGACGGCGCGTCCCGTCGTGGCGGACACGTTCACCCTGGGCGCCCAGGAGAAGCGGGCCAGGTCGGTCTCCCACGAGCGGTCGAGCAGCAGCCGGCGGTCCTCGTCGACGAGGTCCCACTTGTTGACCACGATCACGAGCGCGCGGCCGGCCTCGACCGCCATCCCGAGGACGCGGAGGTCCTGGTCGGTGACCGGCTCCCCGCCGTCCAGGAGCACGAGGGCCACCTCTGCCCGCTCGAGGGCCGTCTGCGTGCGCAGGCTCGAGTAGAACTCCGCACCGGATGCCTCGCGGACGCGCCGGCGCAGGCCCGCCGTGTCCACGAGCAGGTAGGGCGCACCGTCGATCTCGACGGTGCTGTCCACCGGGTCACGGGTGGTGCCAGCGACCGCGTCGACCAGAGCGCGGGTGGTGCCGGTCAAGCGGTTGAGCAGGCTCGACTTGCCGACGTTGGGGCGACCCACCAGCGCCACCCGGGTGGGGCCCTCGGGCTCGGGGTCCCCCAACGGCCCGCTCGGCAGCGCCTCCAGGATGGCGTCGAGCAGGTCCCCGCTCCCGCGCCCGTGCAGGGCGCTGACGACGTAGGGCTCGCCCAGACCGAGCGACCACAGCGCCGCCGCGTCGGCCTCTGCCCTGGCGTCGTCCACCTTGTTGGCGGCCAGCACGACCGGCAGACCCGCGCGGCGCAGCACGCCAGCGACGGCCTCGTCCGTGCTCGTCGCACCGACGGTCGCGTCGACGACCAGCAGGACGGCGTCGGCATCGCGGACCGCGAGCTCCGCCTGCTCGGCCACCGCCTTGGCCAGCCCGCGGGCGGCTGGCTCCCACCCCCCGGTGTCCAGCAGGGTGAAGGGGCGGCCACGCCACTCGGCCGCATAGCGGACGCGGTCGCGCGTGACCCCCGGCACGTCCTCCACCACGGCGGCACGCTCGCCGATGATCCGGTTGACCAACGTCGACTTGCCGACGTTCGGGCGGCCGACGACCGCCAGCACGGGCAGTCGCCCTGCGCTGGCCGGGGGCTCCTCGGCGGTCTGGGCGCCCAGGGGGCCGAGGACCGCTGGCGGCTCGGTCATCGCGCGCCCACGCCAGGCACCTGAGCCAGGTGCTGGACCAGACCCCGGCGCAGCTGCTCTGCCAACGGGTCGAGCGCCGCCCTCGCGTGCCGGTCGGTCGGGAGCTCGACGGAGAAGGGGGCGCCGAAGTCCACCAGGATCCGGCTGCGCAGCCGCGGCCGACCCCCCTTCGGGAGTGCCTCGGCGGTGCCCCGGCACACCACCGGGACGACCTGCACGTCGGAGACGCCAGCCCGGGCGAGGACGTAGGCCGCGCCGTGCTGGATGGCCGACACCGTGCCTGCTCCCCTGGTCCCTTCCGGGAAGACGCCGAGCACGCCACCGCTGGCGATCACGGAGACGCAGGCACGCAGAGCAGCCCGATCCGGACGGCCCCGGTGCACCGGGATCTCTCCCGCGGTGAGCAGGAAGCGCCGCACCCGCGGGTGGGCGAAGAGCTCGACCTTGGCAAGGATGCGCACGGGCCGCGACTGGTGCATCACCACGAGCGGCCCGTCGAGGAAGCCGCTGTGGTTGCCGATGATCAGGACGGCGCCGGAGGACGGGACGTGGTGCTCACCCGCCACCTCGACCCGGAAGAGCAGCCGTACCAACAGGCGGGCGGCCCTCGACCACCGACGGACGAAGCGGGGAGAGAAGAGGCCGAGGTCGTACCTCCGGAGGGCTTGGTCGTCGCGTACGCCTCGCACCCGGGGCGGGATCGTCGGCGGGGAGCCGGCGGACGTCGCCGCGACGGGTTCTGCGCCCGCGCTCGGGACTGCATCGCGCTCGGGCGTCCACCCGTCGCCCGCGGGTGGCTCGTGCTCGTGGTCGGCCATCGCGCTCAGGACCCGTGTCGACATGTCGGGGAAGCGCTCGATGGCTAAGTCGATGACCCGTTGGATGACCTGCTCGGCGGTGCGCGTGGTCGTGTCGATGGGGACGGCGCGGGCTGTGCGACGCAGCGGCGCGGCCGCCCGGGTGCTGTCCGCGGCGTCCCGGCGGGCCAGGTTGGCGACCGCCGCGCCGGCACCCGGTCGCTCGGCGCGGCGTCGAGCAGCGCGGACCTCGGGATCCGCGTCGAGGTAGACCGCAAGGCGCGCCGCCGGGACGACCACCGACCCGACGTCGCGCCCCTCGGCCACGGTCGGTCGCTGCACGAGGAGGCGCCGCTGCAGGTCCAGCATGGCCGCGCGCACCGCAGGGTGCGCGCTCACCTCGCTCACGGCACCGGTCACCGCGTCTGCCCGCAGCAGCTCGCCCGGGGCCCTGCCGTCGAGCCCGAGCGGCGCGTCGGACCGGTCGGCGGCTAGCGGCACCCGCCACTCCAGCTCGACCACCGCCGCTGCCAGGCTGGCACCGTCACCCACCGGTACGCCGCGCTCCAAGGCCCACCAGGTGAGCGCGCGGTAGAGCGACCCCGTGTCCAGGTAGGCCCATCCCAACCGCTCGGCGACCGCTCGAGCCACGGTGCTCTTGCCGCTCCCCGCCGGGCCGTCGATCGCGATCACCTCGGTCAGCGCGGCTGCACCCGGTCCGAGTTGGCGCACGTGAGGTGGCAGGGCACCCGCTCCGTGTCGAGCTGATGCGGCTGTCCCGGCCGCAGACCGAGCACCTGAGCCGACCGGAGGCGGGGCCCCCGGCCCGGCCGCCCCGACTGCGCTCACCGGGTCATCGTCTCACCGGGGTGTCCCCCGACTGACGGCCTACGCCGCGGCGGAGGCCGTCGGCACGCGACGCGGAGCGAGCTCGGAGGCGGGGAATGCCTGTGCCGGTGCGGCTAGGCCCCCGACGCGGTGTGGCGCGGCCGGTGCCGGCGCTGAGTGCGGCGGACGGGGTGGTGCTGACCTCGGGACCGCGCCACTGTGTCGCCCCTCGGTGGCCCGCTCCTGTGTGGCCGCTCCTCCGCGCCGCGGCGGATCCGTGCTCAATCGACGATCGCGACTGTCCACCCATCTGCGGTGAGATCGGCCTCGAGCCGGAGCGCGTGGCTCACGCTCACGTGCAGGGTCAGCTGGCCTGGCGTCCCCACGGCACCGTGCTCGATCTCGACGTCTTCGATGTTCGTGCCGGCGCTCACCGCGAAGACCGCGGCCAACGCGCCCGGGCGGTCGGGGACGGACACCTGGATCGCCGTCAGGTCAGGCCGCCCGGCGCGTACGCGCATGCGCGCGCGCACCTGTCGTCCGCGGGCGACGAGCTGCTCAGCGGCCGCCCCGAGGTCGTCCTCGGCGAGGAGCCCCTCGAGCTGCTCGGTCAGTCGGCGGAGCGCGGCGCGGACCGGCTCTGCGTTGTCGCCGACGATGTGGCGCCACAGCCCGGGGTCCGACGCGGCCAACCGGGTCATGTCGATGAAGCCGCCGCCGCTGAGGTCGAGGTCGGCACCGTCCGCAACCGTTGCCAGCGCGGAGGCGACGAGCTGCGGGACGTGCGACAACGTGGCCATCGCGGAGTCGTGCTCAGCGGTCGTGCGGCGTAGGACGACGGCGCCGCAGCGGAAGGCGACCTCGGCGGCGTGCGCGAGCGGGCGGGCTCCGCCGGGGAGCGGGGTCAGCGCCCAGGGGCGCCCCACGAAGAGATCCGCTCGGGCAGCCGCCGGGCCTGAACGCTCACGTCCCGCGACGGGATGACCGCCGCAGAACCGGCCGGTCAACCAGCTTCGCGCCTCGACGTCTACGACAGGTCGGGTCTTTACGCTGGCGACATCACTGAACGTGCACGTTACCGGCAGCCACCGCAGCCCGTCCATGGCCGACCCCACAGCCGACGCGGGAGTGGCGACCACGACGTGCTGCGGGGGTCGCTCCCCTGCGCTCCACACCGCACCGGCCCCGCGGGCCGCGGCCAGCTCGAGGTTGCGCGGGTCCTCGTCGCGCAAGAGCACGTCCACCCCGGCGGCCCGCAAGGCGAGTCCGACGCTCGTTCCGATGAGCCCGGTCCCGACGATGGCGACCCGGGTGAGGGTGGGCGTGGTGGGTGGTGACAGGTCTCCGTAGCCGGGAGGCTGGTCGCTCCGCTCGATCATCGGCCAGCACCCACGAGGCGCCACGGGCAAGGGCGGCCGCCTGCTCGCGGGCGTCGCAGGGGACGCCGCCACAGGAAGGCGGCCGCGCCGGGCGACGACGCACAGACGAGCGGGCAACCGGGTCGAGAACCACCGACGACCTCCGGGGTCGACGCCGCGCCGGGCGCGTCGGACGTGCCACGACCATCGAGCCCGCCGCCCCCCCCGGACGCCACGGCCCCGACGCGCACCCCTGAGTGCTGCTGCTGAGCTCCGCCTCTGGCGGATACCAGAGCCACGCCGCCGTCCGCGACAGTGGCGACGCTGCGCCGGTACCCGGTCTGGGGGCTCGCTCGCACGCCGTCACCACCGCGAGCAGCCGTGCGTCCGGCGGATGTGCCACCGGCGGACTTGCCTACCGTCACCACGGTCCACCGATCACCCGTCCACTGTCGCACGATGCCTTCACTGACATGCCGACTCCTCGTCGTGGCAGTGGGGCTCTTCTTCTATCTACCGAGGTGTAGGTCCCTGGTTTGCTCGGCAGAAAGTTTTCCTTTTTTGTCGACAAGTCTGTTGGTGGGCTGGCGAGCGTCCGATCGATCTGTCGATGTGTTGCCCGGTCGATCTCGCGGGCGGCCGAGCTGACGTTGCGATCCCAGCCGAGTCAGAGCTGGTCGCCTCGGCACCAAGGGTCATCGGCGAGCTTGCCCGTGAACAGCGGGTGATCGCCGTCCTGGGACGGCGCGACTCCTGGTCGCGCACGGCCGCGGGCGCCCGTGGACGCGTGGGGTCACTCCGCTCTGGTCGCTCCCGACCGTCGTGAGAGACCGTAATCCTTTGAGCGGGGAAGAGGTCTCTACTTCTAGCGCTTCGTACCCTTGTCGACAAGCCGGTGGAGCAACGTGATTTCTTCAGCCGTGAGCGAGCGGGTGGCACCCGGCTTCTGCCCACCGAGGTGGACAGGTCCGACCGAGACGCGGACCAGCTCCTGCACGGGGTGACCCAGCTCGGCGAGGAGTCGCCGCACGAGGTGCTTGCGCCCTTCGGTGACGACGACCTCGAGCAAGGCGCGGCGGGGGGTCGAGTCCACGACCCGCAGCTTGCGGGCCCGAGCCATACCGTCGTCCAGCTGGATGCCTCGGCGCCCCCGCGCCAACGTCTCCGGGGAGACCGGCCCTGGCACGGTCGCCAGGTAGGTCTTCGGCACCTCCGTCGACGGGTGCATCAGCTTGTGCGCCAGATCACCGTCGTCCGTCAGGAGCAGCAGCCCGGTCGTGTCGGCGTCGAGACGACCAACGTGGAACAGACCGTGGTGACGTGTGTCGAGCAGCTCGGCCACCGTCGGCCGGCCCCGATCGTCGTACATCGTGGTCACCACGCCAGCGGGCTTGTTCAGCGCCACGTACCGGTGGTGGTCGCGTGGCCGGACGCGGTCCCCGTCGACGCGGACCACGTCGACCGTGAGGTCGACCCGTCGCCCCTGGGTTCGGACCACCTCGTCGTTGACGGTCACCCGACCCTCACCGATGAGCAGCTCGCCAGCCCGGCGGGAGCCGTAACCACCGGCGGCCAGCACCTTCTGCAACCGCTCACCAGTCTCAGCGTCTGGTCGAGGGTCAGGCATCCGGGTCCTCCAACAGCTCGATGTCAGGCAGAAGTGGCGCAAGTGGCGGTAGCTCAGTCGTCGCAGACAGGCCGGCCAGATCAAGGAAGGCGGGTGTCGTGGCGTAGAGGGCGGCCCCGGTGGCCACCTCTCGGTCCACGACGTCGACCAGACCCCGGGTGACGAGGGTCCGGAGCGCCGCGTCGGCGTTGACCCCGCGGACACTGGCGACATGTGCCCGGGTCACGGGCTGCTGGTAGGCGACCACAGCCAGGGTCTCCACGGCCGCCGCGGAGAGGCGGCCACTCGCCCCGTCCAGCGCGAACCGCGTGACCTCCTCGACGTGCTCGGCCGCCGTCAGGAGGCGCCAGCCGCTGGAGTGCTCGTGCAGCCGGATGCCGCGCCCGCGCTGCTCGAGCTCCGCTCGTAGCGACCCCAGCGCCTGGATCACCCGGTCGCTCGGCCACCGGAGCCCAGCGGCGAGATCTGCCGTGGCGACGGCTCCCCCACTGCCGAAGAGCACCGCCTCCAGCAGAGCGGCGTCGACCCGGCCCCGCGGCGGTCCAGCGGCGGTGGCCGCGGCGGCCGTCCGCTCGGCGCGGGTCGTCATCGTCCACCGGAGGCTCGTGCTGACGCCGGCGTCAGCACGGTGGGGATCGCGGGGATCGGGTCCGCGCTGAGCGCCGCCTCGGCAGACGGGGCGGGCGCCAACCCCGCCCCGTCGGGGCGCAGGTGGACGTGCAGATCGCCCAGCGGGGTCACCTGCTCGAAGGCCACGCGTCCGTCCCGGTAGAGCTCGAGCAGCGCGAGGAAGCGGGCGATGACCTCCAGCACCGAGGCTGCTCCGGCGCTGAGCCGCCGGAAGCTCAGCTGGGGGTGCTCCCTGAGCTGGTCCAGCAGCATGGTCATCTGCTCCGGCACGCTCACCCGCACCTCGTGCACGTGGTCGACAGCGACCTCAGGGGTCACCCGAGGCGTGAGCAGCCGGGCCGCCAGGACCGCGAAGGCAACGAGGTCCATCCCCAACGTGGGCGGCGGCAGGTGGCCGGCCACCGCCTCCTCCCACCCCACAGTGCGCGGACGGTGCCGTGCGCCTTGGTCGAGCGCCGCCCGCAGCAGCACGGCGGCACCGCGGTAAGCGCGGTACTGCAGCAGTCGGGCGAAGAGCAGGTCCCGAGCCTCGAGCAGGGCCAGGTCCTCGTCGTCCTCGACCGGGTTCCCGGGGAGCAGCCGAGCGATCTTGAGGTCGAGCAGCGTGGCGGCGACCACGAGGAACTCGGTGACCGCGCCGAGGTCACGCGCCAGATGGGGCTGACGGACGTACGCGAGGAACTCGTCGGTGACTGCGCTCAACGCGACCTGGGTCAGGTCGAGCTGGTGCTTGGAGATGAGCGACAGGAGCAGGTCGAAGGGTCCCTCGAAGGCAGGCAGGTGCACGGTGAAGGCGGTGCCGGGCTGCGAGGGCGCGGCGGGTCCGGCCGCGCCCTCCACCGCCGTCCCGAGCACGGCCGATGGAGGCGCAGCGCCAGCCCGCCGCCTGGCGGCCGTCGAGGTCACGAGGCCCCCGTGATGTGCAGGGCCAGAGTGATGAGGCGCCCGGCGAGCTGGGGCACGACCTGGGGAAGGGAGGGGATCAGCCTGGGGAGCAAGACGACGGCCAACGCGATGGCCAACCCGATGTTGCGCTCCTGGAGCTGGTGGCGTGCCTGCTGCCAGAACAGGGACGGCGGAGCCAGCGCCAGGACCAGCCGGCCACCGTCCAGTGGCGGGACGGGCAGGCAGGCCACCACCGCGCCGGCACAGGCGTACTCCCCCGCCGACCCCAGGATCGTCGCCCCGCTCCCTCCTGCGCCGCGGTCCGCCGTGAAGAGCAGCAGGGCAAGGGCGAACCAGGCCAACGGTCCAACCAGGAACGTGAGCGCGAGCCGCCCTCGGCGCGCCCGCCACCGCTCGTCCAGCGGGACAGGCGCTCCCCAGCCGTACCCGACGATGATCGCGGCGACGGCCCCGAAGGGTTCGATGTGCGCCGCCGGCCGCCCCAACGGCCAGCCCCGCCGCCGGGGGGTGCGGTCCCCGAGGAGGACGGCCGCCCCGGTCACCGCCAGGTCGTGGACGAGCAGTCCCACCACCACTGCGATGATGATGCCCAGGAGGACGGAGGGCCGGTCGAGGACGTAGAGCACCTCGCTCCTTCCCTGGCCGGCCGCACCGGTCGGAGGTCAGAGGTGCAGGTGTCGAGACTACGGCGGCGGCGCGTCGCCGAGCCCGCGCCGCGCTCAACCCTCCAGCAGCCGCCGAACCAGGATGCTGCTGGGTCCCTTGGAGTCGAAGTCGGCCAGCACGATGGCCAGCGCCTCGCGGACGATGCGTCCCCGGTCGACGGCGAGCCCCTGCTCGCTGCGCAGGACCAACCGGGCGTGCTCGAGGTCGACGAGCTCCTCGGGCGAGACGTAGACCGTGATCTTCTCGTCGTGGCGCTCGCGGCCGCTCGATCGCCGCTCCGCCGCGGGTCGGGTCCGCGCCGGTCGGCGCGCGGTCACCTTGACCCGTCCCGGCGCTGGGGCGCCGGCCTCGGTCCGTATCCCGGTGGCGAGCACCGACGCCGGCGTGGCGTCCTGCTGGTCCGCCACCGCCAGCGCTGCGGCCGCAGGTGGGTCCGGGACTGCGGCGAGCCCAGGCCGCTCCGCCACCGTCGTGCCGCTGGCGGGGCTGGCCGTGGCCCGGAAGAGCTCATCGGCACCCGGCAGGGTCGGACGTCGGCTCATCGCGCGAGCACCTCCAGCGCCAGCTGGCGGTAGGCCGCCGCGCCCGCGGAGGAGGACGCGTACTCCGTGATGGGCTCGCCGGCCACGGTCGTCTCCGGGAACTTCACGGTGCGGTTGATGACGGAGTGGAAGACCGCATCGCCGAAGCGCTCGACCAGGCGCGCGAGCACCTCCCGCCCGTGCAGGGTGCGGCCGTCGTACATCGTCGCCAAGATCCCCTCAAGCTGAAGGAGAGGGTTGAGCCGTTCACGGACTCTGTCGATCGTGTCGGTCAAGAGTGCGACGCCGCGGAGAGCGAAGTACTCGCACTCCAGCGGGATGATCACCCCATGGGCCGCGGTGAGCGCGTTCACCGTGAGCAGGCCCAACGACGGCTGGCAGTCGATGAGCACGAAGTCGTAGTCGCGGACGACCGACGCGAGGGCACGGGCGAGGGTGAGCTCGCGGGCCACCTCCCCGACCAGCTGCACCTCCGCGGCGGAGAGATCGATGTTGCTCGGTAGCAGGTCGAGACCGGCGATGGCCGTCTTGAGCAGCACGTCGTCCACGGACACCCGGCGGTCCATCAGCAGGGAGTAGACGGTGCGGTCGAGCTGCATGGGGTTCACGCCGAGACCGACCGAGAGCGCCCCCTGCGGGTCGAAGTCCACGAGGAGGACCCGTCGCCCCTGCTCGGCCAGCGCGGCACCGAGGTTGATCGTCGAGGTCGTCTTGCCGACTCCGCCCTTCTGGTTGCACACCGCCAAGATCCGGGCCGGCCCGTGCTCGGTCAGCGCGGGAGGTGCGGCCAGGGTCGGCGCAGGCCGACCGGTCGGACCGAGGGGCTCCGCGACGGCAGCTCCCGGTGCAGTGAGGAGCGGGGGTAGGTCGAGCGTGACGTCAGCGGCCGCCGTCATCCGGCCCTCGGCGCACGGCCGAGCATGCCCTCGACCTGATCTGTCGACATAGCAGTAGATCCTTCCGTCGCTAGGCCGCTCACGCGTCAGCGCTGCTTGGCGATGCGACCGTAGGCGGACACGCGGACGGGTGTCCATCCCCGCGGCGCGTCGCCTGCGGCGCGCGTCGAGCGGAGGTCGAGGGTTGACGGCGGCAGCTGGCGCTCGACGCCGTCGCGGCGGTCGGCGCTCCCCCGAGCGACGAGCGTCGCAGTCAGGGGGCGAGCGCCTCCGGTCGTCGCGCCCGCGGGTGCGCCGTGGCGTAGACCTCGCGGACCGCGTCGACCGTGACCAACGTGTAGATCTGCGTCGTCGCGACGCTGGCATGACCCAGCAGCTCCTGCACCACGCGGACATCAGCCCCCCCTTGCATCAGGTGGGTGGCGAAGGAGTGGCGCAAGACGTGCGGTGACAGCGCCGTGGTCGGGACCCCGGCTCGGGTAGCAGCGCTGCGCAGGGCGGTCCACGCGCTCTGCCGCGAGAGGCGCCCACCGCGCGCGTTGAGGAACGTGGCCGGTGTGCCGACCCCTGCGACGGCCAGTGAGGGGCGCCCTCGCACCAGGTAGGCATCGAGCGCGTCGCGCGCCGCTCGCCCCACCGGTACGACGCGCTGCTTGCCGCCCTTGCCGGCGAGCCGCAGCCCGACCTCGGCGCGCCACCCCCCGGCGTCGGCCCGCTCGAGGAGCGGCGTGACGTCGTCGAGGTCCAGGGTCACCGCTTCGCTGATGCGGGCCCCGGTGGCGTAGAGCAGCTCGAGCAGCGCCCGGTCGCGCAGGCCGGCGTCCACTCGCGGGCCGAGCACGGCGGCATCGAGGAGCTGCTCGACCTGGTCCAGGGCCAGGGCCTTGGGCAGCCGACCGGCGGGGCGCGGCGGCCGCACCTCGGCTCCGGCGTCACCGGCCACGAGGCCTTCGACCGCGGCGAAACGGTGCAACCCGCGGATGACCGCCGCCGCTCGGGCGACCGAGGACGCGGCGAGGGGTGCTGCGTCACCGGCTCCGTTGCGGAGCTCGACCAGGTGCGCGGTGATGTCTGAAGCATCGACCGCCGCCATCTCGCTGATCCCCCGCCGCCCGAGGGAATCGACATAACGATCGAGATCGCGGCGGTAGGCGAGCAGCGAGTTCGCGGCGAGCCCCCGCTCCACCGCAAGGTGGTCGAGCCACGCCGCCGCGACCGCGGCGCACCCAGCGACGTCGGCGGACACCTCGGGAGCGTCACCACCCACCGGCCGGTTCAGGCTCCGGCCCCGGCGCTCCCTGGCCCCGGCAGATCCCCGAGCACGGCGGCCGGCAGCTGTGCGAGCGGGGTGACCGGCAGCCCCAAGGACTCCCCGACCGGTGCGGAGACCAGGTGCCCCCCAGCCGTGGTCAGACCGGCGGCGAGGGCCGGGTCGCCGGCCATCGCCCCAGCCAGTCCGCGGTCGGCGATCTCGAGCAGGTAGGGCAAGGTGACGTTGGTCAGCGCGTACGTCGACGTGAAGGGGACAGCGCCCGGCATGTTGGCCACGCAGTAGAACAGCGACTCGTGCACCCGGAAGACCGGGTCGCTGTGCGTCGTCGGGCGGCTGTCCTCGAAGCACCCACCCTGGTCGACGCTGATGTCGACGAGCACGGAGCCCGGACGCATCCGCCCGACGAGATCGTTGGAGACGAGCTTCGGCGCACGGGCGCCTGGCACGAGGACGGCGCCGATGACCAGGTCGGCGGACAGGCAGGCCCGCTCCACCTCGTAGGAGTTCGACGCGACGGTGGTGATGCGCTCACCGCCGTACAGGCGGTCGACCTCCCGGAGCCTGGCGACGTTCTTGTCGAGCAGGAGCACCTCAGCCTCCATGCCCTGGGCGATGAGCGCGGCGTTGGTCCCGGAGATGCCGGCACCCAGCACCACCACCCGACCGGGGTAGACACCGGGCACGCCCGCGAGCAGCACACCCCGGCCGCCGTGCCCGCGCTCGAGGAAGTGGGCGCCGGCCTGTGGCGCCATCCGCCCCGCCACCTCGCTCATCGGCGCGAGCAGTGGCAGCGAGCCGTCGGCCAGCTGCACGGTCTCGTACGCCACGCTGGTGGTCCCCGCGGCCAGCAGCGCCTCGGTGCACGACCGGCTCGCCGCGAGGTGCAGGTACGTGAACAAGACCTGCCCCGCCCGCAGCCGGGCGTGCTCACTGGCGATCGGCTCCTTGACCTTCAGCACGAGGTCGGCCTTCGACCACACGGCGTCCGCAGTCGCCGCCAGCTCCGCCCCCGCGGCGGCGTAGTCGGCGTCCGGGAGGGAGGACCCCAGCCCCGCACCTGCCTGCACCAGCACGCGGTGGCCGTGGGCGACCAGCTCGGTGACGCCCGCGGGCGTGAGCGCCACGCGGTACTCGTGGTCCTTGACCTCGGTCGGGACTCCGACCAGCACAGGCACTCCTCGGCAGGGGGACGGCAGCGGCGCCACCTTAGAGGGCGCTCGCGTCGGCGCCGCCACTGGGTGCCGCGGGCTCGCCCTGCCTGGCTCAGCCAAGGTGGGTGGGACGCGCCGGCCACGGTGCGCCGGTCCCGCGCAGGCCGGCCATCCCCTGCCCGACGGCCCGGGCGGCGGCCAGCACCCCGATGACCGCCATGGCGTTGGTGATGCCGCCGGCGAGCACCCGCTCGACCGCCTCCTCGAGGGGCAGCCAGACCGCGCTGAGGTCGAGCTCCTCGTGCTCCAGCGCCGGCCGCACGGCGAGCACCCCCAGGTCACGCGCGAGGAAGACGCGGTAGGCCTCATCGCTCATGCCCGGGCTGGCGTGCGCGTCGACCAGCACGTCCCAGCGGCCAGCGGTGAGCCCGGCCTCCTCGGCGAGCTCCCGGGCGGCGGCTGTGCTCGCCGGCTCGTCCTCGATGTCGAGCAACCCCGCCGGCAGCTCGAGGAGGTACGCGCCGACCGGGTGGCGGTACTGGCGCAGGAGCAGCACGCGACCCTGCTCGTCCAGCGCGACGACCCCGACCGCGCCGAGGTGCGCGACCACCTCCCGGACGGCCGACCCACCCTCGGGCATCCGCACCGTGTCCCGGCGCAGGCTGATCACGCGGCCCGCGTACACCTCCTGGGAGGCGAGGACGTCGTAGGACGGGCCGGTCACCGGGTCAGCGCGGGCTCGTCGGCACGCTCGTCGTCCATCGGGAGCAGACCGGCCCGCGCCTGGGCGTGTCGCAGCGCAGCGGCGATGAAGGCGGTGAAGAGCGGGTGGGCGCGGGTGGGGCGCGAGCGGAGCTCGGGGTGGAACTGCGTACCGACGTAGAAGGGGTGCACCGCCGGGGGCAGCTCAGCGATCTCGACCAGGTGGCCGTCCGGTGAGGTGCCGGAGATGACCAGGCCGGCCGCGGACAACCGCTCCCGGTAGGCGTTGGCCACCTCGTAGCGATGCCGGTGGCGCTCCTCCACGGAGGCCGTGCCGTAGGCCTGCGCCGCGATGGTGCCGGCGACGAGTGCCGTCGGGTAGAGCCCGAGGCGCATCGTGCCGCCGAGGTCGCGCTCGCCGGCGACGACGTCCGCCTGGTCGGCCATGGTCGCGACCACCGGGTACGGGGTGTCGGGGTCGAACTCGGCGCTGCTCGCCCCGGTCAGCCCAGCAAGGTTGCGGGCCACCTCGATGACCATGCACTGCAGCCCGAGGCAGATGCCCAGCGTCGGCAGGTGCCCCTCCCGGGCGTGCCGCAGCGCCTCGATCTTGCCCTCGATGCCCCGGATGCCGAAGCCGCCCGGCACGAGGACACCGTCGACGCCGTCCAGCTGTGCCGCTGCACCGGCTGGCGTGCTGCACGCGTCGGAGGGCACCCACCGCAGGTCGACGGCGGAGTCGTTGGCGAAGCCCCCGGCACGCAGCGCCTCGGTGACGGAGAGGTAGGCGTCCGGGAGGCCGACGTACTTGCCGACGAGGGCGACCGTCACCCGGTGCTCGGGGGCGTGCACCCGGCGCAGCAGGCGGTCCCAGTCGGTCCAGTCGACGTCGCGGAAGGGCAGCGCCAGCCGGCGCACGACGTAGGCGTCGAGCCCCTCGGCGTGCAGGACCTTGGGGATGTCGTAGATGCTCGGCGCGTCCGGTGCGGCGACGACGGCATCGGTGTCCACGTCGCACGCCAGCGCGATCTTGCGCTTCATGGCCTCGGGGATCTCCCGGTCGCTCCGGCACACGATCGCGTCGGGCTGGATGCCGATGCTGCGCAGGGCCGCTACGGAGTGCTGGGTGGGCTTGGTCTTGAGCTCACCGCTCGGGGCGAGGTACGGGACCAGCGACACGTGCACGAACAGGCAGCTGTCTCGCCCGACCTCGTGGCGCACCTGCCGGATCGCCTCGAGGTAGGGCAGCGACTCGATGTCACCGACGGTGCCGCCGACCTCGGTGATCACGACGTCGACGTCGGGGCCGGTCATGGCGAAGACCCGGCTCTTGATCTCGTCGGTGATGTGCGGGACGACCTGCACCGTCGCGCCGAGGTACTCCCCCCGCCGCTCCTTGGCGATCACCGCGCTGTAGACCTGACCGGTGGTGACGTTGGCGCTGCCCGAGAGGTTGCGGTCGAGGAAGCGCTCGTAGTGGCCGATGTCGAGGTCGGTCTCCGCGCCGTCGTCGGTGACGAAGACCTCGCCGTGCTGGAAGGGGTTCATGGTCCCCGGGTCCACGTTGAGGTAGGGGTCGAGCTTCTGCATGGTCACCCGCAGACCGCGGGCGGTCAGCAGTCGCCCCAGGCTGGAAGCCGTGAGGCCTTTGCCCAGGCTGCTGGCGACCCCTCCGGTGACGAAGATGTGCTTGGCGCCGCTCCGGGAGCTGCCACCACGCCGGGGGTCGACCACGCTGCGCGCCTCTCCGTGGGTCCGACGCCGCCGAGCCTGCTCCCGGCCGCACCCAGGTCGGCCTGCGCCGACCCCGCCACGGAAGACAACCGTACCTCCGGCGCTCCGGCGCGCCGGCGCGCGCCACGCGGTGGACGGACGGCTCGGTCGGGCGAGGGATCCGGTCAGCCGGGGAGCACCGCGGTGGCGCCGGGCCCGGTGCCGTAGGCGCCGACCCTGCCCGCAGCGCGCGCGGCGAGCGCCAGCACCGTCACGACGGGCCCCGGGGGGGCGTCGACGCCATCGACGCTGCTGACGCTCGAGTGGGAGGGAGCCCCGCGCACCGCGGCCAGCTCGGTGCCACGCGAGCCTGCGACGGCGATCACCGTGGGTGCACCCGTCGCCGCGTACGCGGTCGCCACAGCGGTGGCCAGCGCTCCGGGTGAGCGCTGGCCGTCGGTCGGGCCGCCCGACGACACCATGACCAGGACGCTGTCGGCCAAGCCTCCCACCCGGGACGCGCCGGTCAGCAGCCCGCTCGCCGAGAAGGCCGCGACGGTCCGGCTGGCCGCATCGAGCGCCGTACCCGACCCCTGCACGGCGGGGGCCCCAGCGGCCGCACCGGTCGGCGTCGCGGCCGTGGCGGTCGCGCTCGCCAGGGTGGTCGCCGCCTGCTGGAGCGGGTCACCGGTGAGCGCGACCCCGAGCGGGGGCTGGCGGGCGACCAGGTCGGCCATCAGCTGCTCGCTGGCGAGCTGACCCGCCAGCGGGGTCAGGCGCAGGTCGTCGTCCACGGCGCCCCCCGCGGTCCGGACGGCGCCGGCAAGGCGTAGCCGCTGGGCATCGGTGATCCCGGGCAGGCTGACCAGCGCGACGGTGCGCCCGCGCAGCCGGCCGGCGACGAGCGCAGGCGTCGCGCCAGCGGTGAAGGCGTCCGCTTGCTGCTCGTGGGCGTGGGCGGTCGTCGCGGCCGCCTCGGCGCGGCGCTGCGCTGCGGTGGCGTCGTCGACCTGACGGTGCAGGTCGTGCACCACCGTGGCGTGCAGGACCTCGCCACCGACCACCACCCCCACGGCGAGCGAGAGGAAGACCGCGACGAGGGAGGTCACCAGGGTGCGGTAGGTCACCGGTGGCGCGGTGCGGCGACGTGGCGGGCCACTCGAGCGGGCGCCGGCAGGGGCGTCGAGCAGGTCGGTCACAGGAAGCCCCAGGTGTGCAGGAGGACCCGCCCGGGTTCGGACAGAGCCAGCGTGGTCGCGGCGGCCGCCACCCCGGCGAACAGCACCGCGGTCGGTCCGGCGGCCGGGTGGCCGGGGGGTGGGAGCAGGGCGGCCACCGCGGAGAGGTCGACGACGCGGCCCCCGGCCCGCAGCCGCAGGACGGCGAGCGCGGCGGCGGTGGACCGCCCGGACTCCAGCAGGTCCAGCAGACCGGCCGGCACTCCTGCCGTGACGACGACCGCAGCGCCGGCCTGCAGGGCCACCGCCAGCCCCAGAGCGGTCGCCGGCAGCCGTGTGTCGGCGCGTGCGCCGTCCAGACCCAGCCCGGCGATCCTGCGCTGGCCTTGGCTGGCCCCCTCACCTGGTGCGCGGACCACCCGCAGCGCAGCCGCCGTCAGCTCCGGCTCACTCGCCGTGAGGAGGTCACCGACCAGCACATCGGTACGGCAGCCCGCCGCTGCCAGCGCCACCAGCGTCGGGCCGGCCGGGGCGCCGTCCGGTGCGTCGGCCAGCAGCACGGTCGGGCGGACCCGGCGTAACCAGCCGCGCGCATCGGTGAGCACCTCGGCCGCCGCCTCCCCGGGCTGGACCAGCAGGACCGTGCGGTCGCGGCACCACGCGGCGAGCGCGGCGGCCGGTACGGGCACGGCGGCCGCGCGCTGCCGCGCGCCGAAGGCGCTCAACGGGACCTCGTCGAGCACCACCTCGGGATCGCCTGCGAGCAGCTCCGCAGCGTCGGCGGCCAGGGTCGACGCGCGCAGCGCCAACCCCACGCGCGCCGCCTCGCCGGCGTCACGGGTGGTGGCGTCGGTCTGGACGGCCCCGCGGCCGAGGACGCTGGCCACCCCCCGGCCCTCGTCGTCGAGCAGGCAGGCGTCCTCGACGTCGACGACGACGCGCTGGCCGTCGCGCACCCGACCGAAGACGTCGGTGCCCATGCCGTCGAGGACGGGGATGCCGGCGCGCACCAGCAGAGCGGTCCCGCCGGCCGGGTGGCGACCGGAGAGGCCCGGCGCGGCGTTGAGCACAGCGCCGACCCCCGCAGCGACGAGCTCGCGGGCGCTCCCCGTGTCGAGGTCGATGTGGTCGAGCAGCGCGACGTCACCGGGACCGCTGCGCGCGGCCACCTCCGTCGCGGTCCGGCCCACCCGCAGGGTGCCGTGCACGCCGCGGTCGAGGGCACGTCCGCGCCGACCCCACCTCACCCGCGCAGCGTCGCAGCGCGCGCTCCGCCCGCGGCTGCGCCACGCCGCTCGCGCCCACCCCGCGGCTGTGAGCCGGCGCGCGCACTTCCGCTCGTGGACCATGCGGAGAAACGGTGAGGTCGACCAGGTCGTTGGATCGGGTGGAGGCGCCGGCCCGGCGCCGCGCCCCCCGGCTCCCCGCGCCCGCCGCTACGTCGCCTTCACGGCCGCGGCAGCGTCGAGCAGCTCCTCGGCGTGGCCGCGGGCCAACGCGCTCCCTTCCTGCCCGGCGAGCATGCGGGAGAGCTCGACCACGCGCCCGGCATCGTCGAGCTGCACGAGACCACTCCGCGAGACGGTGCCGGCGTCGTCCCGGGAGACGACGACGTGTCGGTCGGCGTAGGCGGCGACCTGCGGCAGGTGCGTGACGCACACGACCTGGTGCTCCCGCGCCAGCCGGGCGAGCCGGGCGCCGACCTCGCCCGCGGCCCGGCCTCCCACCCCCGCGTCGACCTCGTCGAAGACCAGCGTGCCGCCCCTGGTGGCGCCGGCGAGGACCACCTCCAGCGCGAGCATCACCCGCGACAGCTCCCCGCCGCTGGCGCCGCGGGCCAGTGAGCGAGCCGGCGCGCCAGGGTGGCTGGCGAGGAGGAGCTCCACACGGTCGACGCCGAGCCGGCCGGCTGGCCGGAGTGCTCCGTCGACCAGCAGGGTCGGGCCGTCGGCCGCAGCGCGGTCACCGACGAGCGCCTCGACGCGCGCGTGCGGCATCGCCAGCGCGCTGAGCTCCCCGGCGACGGCGACCTGCAGGCGGGCGGCTGCCTCCTGCCGTCCCTCGCGCAGCCGCCCGGCGTCACCGGCGAGCTCCGCCGCGAGGCGGTCGGCCTCAGCGGTCAGCTGCTCGCCCCGCCCTTCGGCTGCCTCGAGTTCGGCGAGGCGCAGGGCGGCGGCGGCGGCCCACTCCAGCACGTCACCCAGCTCGGGCCCGTAGGCGCGGACGAGCGCGCGCAAGGCGGCCCGGCGCTCCTGGACCATGCCGAGGCGCAACGGGTCGGCGGCCAGCGCGTGGGTGTAGGCGAGGAGGTCGGCCCCGGCGTCGACGGTCAGTGCGGTGAGCTCGTCGACCCGAGCGCCCAGGGCAGCCAGCGACGGGTCGAGCTCACGCAGCGGCTGCAGCGCGGCACGCGCCGCCGCGAGCAGCCCGGCTGCCGTGGGGCTGTCCGCGCTCGAGCCGGCGTCGTCCTCTCCGCCGAGCAGAGCCGCCGCAGCACTCCCCGCGCCGGCTCTGAGCTCCTCGGCGGCACCGAGGCGAGTGCCCTCCTCCGCCAGCCGCTCCTCCTCCCCGGGCTGGGGGTCGAGCGCCTCGATGCGATCGAGCGCCGCCCGCAGCGCCTCCACCTCCTGCAGCCGCTGCCGCTCACCGCGCACCGCCTCGTCGCGCACCCGCACGACCTCGCGCCACTGCGACCACCGTTGCGCGTACCGCGCGAGGAGCGTGGCAGTCGCGGGGCCGGCGAAGCGGTCCAGCACGTCGCGCTGCTCGGCCGGCCGCAGGAGCAACGCCTGGTCGGACTGGCCGTGGACGGTGACCGTGCTGCCGACGACCTCAGCAAGGAGGGCAGCCGGCACGCCGGCGCCGCCCAGCGCCGCCTGCGAGCGGCCGGCGGCGCTGACGGAGCGGACCGCCAGCAGCGACCCGTCGTCATCGAGGTGGGCGCCAGCCGCTTGTGCCCTGGCCAGGGCCGGGTCCTCGACCGGGAGCCGCAGCCTGGCTTCGATGACCGCGCGACCCCCCTCGGCGACCCGGCCGGTGTCGGCGCGCGCGCCGCTGACCAGGCCGAGGCCTTGGACGACCATCGTCTTGCCCGCACCGGTCTCTCCGGTGACGACCGTCAGGCCGGGGTGCAAGGCGAGGACGGCATCGTGGATGACGCCGAGACCACTGATGCGCAGCTCCTCCAGCACGCCAGCGAGGGTAGGCCGGGGTTGCGACAGCCGTCCGCTGCCTGTGGGCCGGCAGAGCGCGCCACCATCACTCAGAGCCGCGCCACCCGGTCACCGGCAGACGGAACTTGTGCACCAGGCGGTCGGTGAAGGGCGCGTCGCGCAGCCGGGCCAGCCGCACGGGCGAGGTGCCCTGGCGGACCTCGACGCGCCCGGCGCCGGGCACCGGCTCCGTGCGCCGCCCGTCACACGTCAGCACCGCCCCGCCGTCCCCCGGAGGGAGCTCGATGGCGACGGTCGAGCGCGGGGAGACCACCAGGGGCCGGGCGAACAGCGCGTGCGCGGCGACCGGGACGACGAGCATCGCCTCGACGTCCGGCCACACGATGGGTCCACCAGCCGAGAAGGCGTACGCGGTCGACCCGGTCGACGTGGACACCACGACCCCGTCGGCGGCGAAGCTGGACAGCGGCCGGCCGTCGACGCCGATCACGCAGTCGATCATCCGTCCGTGCTGGGTCTTCGCGACCGCTGCCTCGTTCAGCGCCCATGACCGCGACAGCACCTCGCCCTCCACGGACACCACGACGTCGATGGTGGGTCGCTCCTCGACGGTCCAGGCGTGCTGGAGCAGGGCGTCCACGACCACGTCGACGTCCTCGGGCTCCGCCTCGGCGAGGAAGCCGACGTGCCCGAGGTTGACCCCGAGCAGGGGCACCGTCGTCCCTCGTACGAGCTCGGCCGCCCGCAGCAGGCTGCCGTCGCCGCCGAGGACCACGACGACGTCAGGCAGGACCTCCAGCGCGTCGAGGGCGCCGAGGTCGGAGGCGATCACCGTCACGCCGGGCTGGCCCAGCTCGAGCGGGGGGACCTGGTCGCCTTGCACCACCACCTGCGTGCCCGCCGCGAGGAGGCGGGTCGCCATGTGCTGCGCGGTGCGGACCGCGTCCCGCCGGCCGGTGTGCACGACGAGCAGGACCGAACGGCAGGTCACCGGACGCCCCGAGAGGCGGGCACGGACGGGGCGCGCACGGACGGGGCGCGCACGGACGGGGCGCGCACGGACGGGGCGCGCACGGACGGGGCGCGCACGGACGGGGCGCGCACGGACGGGGCGGGCACGGACGGGGCGGGCACGGACGGGCCGGGCACGGACGGGCCGGGCACGGACGGGCCGGGCACGGCGTATGAGGACCGGTCCGGCGCGTCGTGCCGCGACCGGGGGGGGTCCGCAGCGGCGGTGGCAGCAACCCCCTCGTCGAGGGGGGGTGCTCCCCGGGCGAGCCACAGCAGCAGCTCCCGGTTGCCTGCCGGGCCCGGGAGGCTGCTCGCGACCAGCCCCCGCGTCCCCCAGCCCCTCACCTGGGCAGCGGCGGCAACGCTCATCGCCGACTCCGCACGCAGCGCGGGGTCACGGACGACACCGCCGTCACCGAGGCGGTCGCGGCCGACCTCGAACTGGGGCTTGACCAGCAGCACCAGGTCCCCCGTCGGCGCGGTGCAGCCGAGCAGCGACGGCAGGACCGTGAGCAGCGAGATGAAGGACAGGTCCGCGACGACCAGCTCCGCCCGACCCCCCACCGCCTCGGGTGTGAGGGACCGCACGTTGGTGCGGTCCAGGACGGTCACCCGAGGGTCGCTGCGCAGCGCCCAGGCGAGCTGGCCATACCCCACGTCGACCGCGACAACCGAGGTCGCTCCCGCCCGCAGGAGCACGTCGGTGAAGCCACCGGTCGAGGCGCCAGCGTCCAGTGCGCGACGGCCCGTGACGACGAGCGGGGGGCTGGCGGCACCGAAGGAGGCCAGCGCACCGGCCAGCTTGTGCCCCCCTCGCGACGCGTACGCCGGACCAGCCGGGTCGGCGCGCACGACGACGGCGTCCCCCGGCGCGACCCCGGTGGCGGGCTTGGTGGCAGCCTGCCCGCGCACGCTGACCCGACCCGCGGCCACGAGCTCGACGGCCTGCTCCCGGGAGCGGGCGAGACCTCGCCGCACCAGCTCGGCGTCGAGCCGCGCCCGTCGGGTCATGACGACGGGCTCCCCTCGGCGAGAGCTTGCTGGAGCACCTCGTGGACCTGCCCGAGCAACGGCAGCTGCTCGGGGGGGGCGAGGTCGGCGGCGAGGTCGAGCAGGTCACGCGCATGGTCCAGCGCAGCGGCCTCCGAGCCGGCGTGGCCGGGATCACCCACGGTCGGGACGCTACCCGCCGACCATCGGCCAGGTGAGCCCGCGCAGCGGTGCGCCCGCATCGGCGGCGGCCCATGCGCAGGCGCAGGAGGCCCGGAGGGCGTCCAGGCCGTCGTCCCAGCCGTCGCCCGCCCGGGCCGAGCCGTGGGTGTCCCGCCTGAGCCCACTCAGCGTCAGCCGTCCGTCCACGGCTGCGGCTCGGGCGGCACCCACCTCCCACCTGCCATCGACGGCCCGGGCTGTCGGGTGCCCGTGCAGCAGCCCGCGCAGGTCGGCGGCGAGGTGGGTCGGGCGCTCGGCCGGTCCAGCGCCGAGCACGTCGACGGGCCGGCAGACCCCGGTGAGCACGAGCAGAGAGGGCAGCCGCGCCGCGACGGCCCCGGCGATGTCGGTGTCGAGTCGGTCACCGACCACGAGCGGTGCCTGCGCACCGGTGCGCCGCACCGCCTCGTCGATGAGCGCCCGCCCGGGCTTGCCCGCGACGGCTCGGGGCGGCGACCCGGCGCCGGTGCGCACGAAGGCGACGAGCGCGCCCGCGCCGGGGCCCACCCCGCCGTGTGCGGGCACAGTCGTGTCGGTGTTGCTCGCGATCCACGGCACGCCCCGGCGGACCGCCGTCACCGCCGCGGCCATGCGCTCCCAGGTGAGGGTCGGGTCGTACCCGGTCACCACCGCGCGGACGTCGGCCTGGTCGCTCGCGGTCGCGCGCAACCCGCGCTCGCGGAGCGCGTCAACGAGGCCAGCCCCCCCGCACGCCAGCACCAGGGCGCCGGGGTCGACGAGCCCCGCGACCAACCCTGCAGCGGCCTGCGCGCTGGTGACGACGTCGGCGGCGGTCGCCGGCACGCCCAGCTGGGTGAGCAGTGCGGCCACCGCTGCGGCTGGGCGCAGCGCGTTGTTCGTCGTGGCGACCAGCCGGAGCCCGAGCCCGCGCGCCTCGGCCAGCGCCGACGCCGCGTGGTCGACCGGCCGGTCACCGACGTAGACGACACCGTCGAGGTCCAGCAGTGCGACGTCGGCCGCGGCGCCCAGCGGCTGCGAGCTGCCCGGCAGCGGCGACACGGTGATCGGGCTCACGAGCGCTTTCTGCGGCCCGCGGGCCGGGCCGGGCGACTGGGTCTCACGCCTAGCATCCTGGCCGTGACCAGCCCCCCCGCGGATCCCACGACGCCTCCGGTCCCTCTCGGCCTGGTCCTCGCCCCCGTGCCGGTCCTGCGCTTCGACCCGTCGCGGGTCGCCCTCGCGGACGTGCTCGCCCCGCCGTACGACGTGATCTCCCCGGCCGCGCGCGCGGAGCTGGCGGCGCGCGACCCGCACAACGTCGTGCGGCTGACCCTGCCAGACGCGCCCTCCCCCGAGGAGGGGTACGCACAAGCCGCGGCGGCGCTGGCCCGATGGGAGGCCGACGGCGTGCTGGTGGCCGACGAGCCCGCGCTCTGGGTCTACGAGATCACCTCGCCGGAGGGCCACGTCCTGCGTGGCCTGGTGGGTGGGGTCGGGCTCGCGCAGCCGGATGCGGGCATCGTGCTCCCGCACGAGAACACCATGGCCGGCCCGGTCGCCGACCGCCTCGGGTTGCTGGAGGCGGTGGCCGCCGACCTCGAGCCGATCTTCCTGGTCTACGACGGTGGAGGGGCGGCCAGCGCCGCGGTGGCTGCAGACCCGAGCGAGGTCACCGCAGACCTGACCGTCGAGGACGGCAGTCGGCACCGCCTCTGGGCGGTGCGCGATGCAGCGCAGCTGGCTGCCGTCGCCGCTGACCTGCTCCCCCGGCGCGCGGTGATCGCCGACGGCCACCACAGGTACGCGACCTATCTGCAGCACCAGTCGCGCCGGCACGCCGAGGGCAGGGGCCCGGGACCCTGGGACCTGGGGCTCACCCTGCTCGTCGACGGGTCGGCCTACGGCCCCGAGGTGCACCCGATCCATCGGGTGGTCCCCGGACTCCCCGCCGACGAGGCAGCCGCGCTGGCCGGTGCTGGCTACCGCCTGGCTGAGGTGGAGGTCCCCGACTCCGACGCAGATCTCGCGTCGACACTGGCTGCGGCCGGGCCGCACAGCGTGGTGATCAGTGATGGAGTGCGCGCGTGGCTGCTCGACCAGTCTGACCCCGCCGGTGTCGCGGCGGCGATGCCGGCCGAGCGCTCCGCCGCGTGGCAGGACCTCGATGTGGCGGTCGCCCACCGGTACCTCATCGGCGCCCTCTGGGGTCTTGCCGACGACGAGGAGGTCGTGCACTTCGAGCACGACGTCGCGGACGCGCTGGGGGCAGCGCGCGCCAGCGAAGGCACAGCGCTGCTGCTGCCTCCCACCCCGGTGCAGGCAGTCGTCGACGTAGCCGCCAGCGGCGAGCGGATGCCCCGCAAGTCGACGCTCTTCACCCCCAAGCCGCGGAGTGGGATGGTGCTCCGCCCGCACCGCTGACGCCCCGCGCCGGGCGTGGACGAGGCCCGGCACGGTGAAGGGCCGCAGGTGCGGGTCGAGCGCGGTCATGCGCGGCGCGCCCGACGGACTTTCTCCGCCTCGATCTCGTACCGGCTGGCGAGGCCGCCGGACCCACGCCAGAACCGCCGGTGCAGCTCACCGGCCACCTCCACCATGTCGCCCGCGGCGCACCGCAGGAGCGCTCGCCGGGCTGCAGCCGTGCGCGCGACGCAGTCGAGGGTGTCGACCAGCGGGGAGCGGACGCTGGCCGAGCGAGCGGCCCGCGCCGGCTGCCGACGAGCGACGAGGCGGAAAGCGAGGAGCACGTCGCCCGAGGGGAGGGAGCGCTCCTCAGGCGCCGCCGCGAGGCGACCGCACAGGTGCACCTCGTTGCGGTCGAGACGGTCGTCGGTGTCGTTGGAGTCGCTGGGCACAGGGCCAGCGTGGTCGCCGGCGGCGACCCAGGCCCCGGCAGGTCACCGGGCTGTGGACAGCGCGCCTTCGGCGCAGCCGAGCGTCCCCAGGGCCGTCGCTCAGCCCGACCACTGCGGCTGGTCAGGCGCAGCCGCTGGCGGTGCGTCGGTCCGGGTCGGTGAGGGTGCGTCCATGAGGGGACGGAGGTCGTTCGCTGAGCGCACCTCCTCGATCTGGTAGGCGCGGGCCGCGGCATCCGTCGTGTCGTCGACATCGATGCTGGCTGCTGCTTCGAACCAGCTGCGTGCCTCGTCGGCGCGGCCGGCGTGGACGAGGGCCTCGGCGTAGCCGTACCAGACCCGGACGCTCCACGGCCGGACGGTGTCGTCCTCGACCCATGGCGACAACGCCAGGACGGCGGCGTCGGCTTGGCCCAGGTCGCACCGCGCTCCCGACACCACCAGTGCGAGCTCCGCGCGCGTCGCCGGGTCCAGCGTGCTCGCGGCGGCGTCGGCGGCGACCACGAGGGCCTGCTGCGGGCGACCGAGACCTCGCTCGATGTCCGCGAGCACCGCCAGCAGCGAGGCGTCCCCCGACATGCGTCGCGCCGCCTGGAGGTCCGTCCTCGCCTCGGCGTACTCCCCCGCCCGGTAGGCGGCCACGCCAGCCGCCTCGCGGACGACGGCGAGGCGACTGCCCCGTTGGCGCGCCGCCCGGGCATGCCCGAGAGCTGCCACCGGGTCGATGTCGATCAACGCGGCGACAGCCACGAGGCGCTCCCGGACCTCCTTCGCCGCTGGCGGGGTCAGGCTGGCGACGTCGCGGAGCACATAGGGGTCCAGCAGCGACTCGTCGGCGCCATCAGGGACCGGAGGCAGCGGCGCACGCGCCGGCGGCCTGCTCACCCGTCCAGCACGGTCGTCCGGCCGCCCTGCCCGAGCCGTCCCGGGTGGCGTCCGCACCGGGCGCTGGCCGCTCGCTGCCCCGGTGCCTCGCGGCGGACGGACCGGCCGCTCGGCGCGTGGGGAGCCAGCCCCGTCGCGGTCCCGCGCCCTCTCCTCGAAGGCCCACGCCCGGACATCCCGGGTGAACGCCGACGCCGGGGACCGCGCTGACCGCTCCCCCGCTGCGGCACGAGGGGACCGCGCGTCTCCCGGCGCCGCCCGCTCCGCGCGCGGCGCCGAGGCCGACCCTCGGGCGGCGGTCACCGACGCGGGACCACGCCGGTGACCGGTCCCACCGGGGTCGTCATCGTGGGCCGGCCGGTGAGAAGGGGACGCCGGGTGCTCGATGGCGGCGCGCCGATCCCCGCCCCGCGGGCTCGAGGGGGTGCTACGGCCGTGCTCCTCGCCTCCGTATGCCGCGCCCCTGCGGCGAGCAGCCGACCCGTCCGCTGCGCCTGACCAGGCGTGAGATCGCTGGCCTTGCGGGCGGCTGGTCTGACCGGCTCCGTCCGCGGGCCCCGCCCCGACGGGACCGCCAGAACCCCTCGGGGGACGCTGTGCCGACCGCTGCGCGGGTCGGCCCACTACCTGCTCGCCCGCTGCCTGCCCGGCTGTGGGAGCGGTCGTGCCGGTCGGTGACCGGGTCGGCCCCTTGCCCCCGGCGCGGGCTGTCGGCTGCTCGTCGCCCCTCCTCGTCACGGCACCCCAGGCGCTCTCCCTTCGACCAGACCCGCTCACGGCGCGCGCCGTACGGCTGGTGCCCGCGCCCCGTGCTCGCTCATTGGCCGAGCGTGGTCGATGAGGCTCTTCGGGCATCGGGTCCTCCTGCTGATCGCTGGCCGTGGCGTGATGTCCGACAACGACGAAGGCCACCCCGGGGACCGAGGTGGCCTTCGTGAAAGTGTCCGGCGGCGTCCTACTCTCCCACGCAGTCTCCCGCGCAGTACCATCGGCGCTGAGAAGCTTAGCTTCCGGGTTCGGAATGGGACCGGGCGTTTCCCTCTCGCCATAACCGCCGTAACTCTGTGGAGTAGTCACGGACCCCTCTCCCACGAGGGAGAAGGGGGACCGTCACCCCAGAGCTGCACAGTGGACGCGTAGCATGTTTGTGGTCAAGCCCTCGGCCTATTAGTACCGGTCGGCTGCAGGCGTTACCGCCCTTCCACCTCCGGCCTATCAACCCGATGGTCTGTCGGGGGCCTTACCAGGTTGACCCTGTGGGAGATCTCATCTCGAAGCGAGCTTCCCGCTTAGATGCTTTCAGCGGTTATCCCTTCCGAACGTAGCCAACCAGCGGTGCCCTTGGCAGGACAACTGGCACACCAGAGGTTCGTCCATCCCGGTCCTCTCGTACTAGGGATAGCTCTTCTCAAATCTCCTGCGCGCGCGGCGGATAGGGACCGAACTGTCTCGCGACGTTCTAAACCCAGCTCGCGTACCGCTTTAATGGGCGAACAGCCCAACCCTTGGGACCTACTCCAGCCCCAGGATGCGACGAGCCGACATCGAGGTGCCAAACCATCCCGTCGATATGGACTCT
>JAABUO010001020.1_pt1 | contig 40201 bp, 51 predicted proteins | sample 5559291 | NCBI WGS metagenome assembly JAABUO01 (sample SAMN10711878, study PRJNA513372) | rock metagenome | isolation source: Antarctica rocks | place: Antarctica: Victoria Land, Finger Mt sud
GGTAACTTGCCCAAAAAAAAAAAAAAAAAAAAAAAAGAGGAACCCCACCATCCCAACTCTCTCCCGCGGCCATCGAAACGAACCAAAAACAAAAACATAGCTATCCATCTATAGTCCTAGACCCCCCCTCACCACCAACCTTTCCAACCAAAAAAACAAAAGAAAAACGGGAAGAGAGCGAACATACGTATGCCCCTCCCTTCCCCTCCCTCCCCCCCCAAAAAAGGCCGAGCGCGCCGCTTTTTGACGAGGGAGATGTGAGGGGTTTTTTTTTTTTAGGAGATGGGGTTTTTAGGGAAGGAGCTTGTGAGGATAGAGCGTAGTGGAGGGGACGGGACAGAAGTGGTTGTTGGGGAGGGGGGATGGTTGTGGTAAGGTCCGAAGAAGAAGAGAGGAGAAGAAGAAGAAAAAGAAGAAGAAGAAGAAGAAAAAGAAGAAGAAAAAGAAGAAGAAAAAGAAAAAGGGGACGTGAACAAACAGGGAAAACAGGCCTGCCAGAGAAAAGGACCCAACCAACCAATCAATCTCCTTGCGAATTTCCCCTTGCGCTTTTTTTCTCCTCCTAGATAGATAGATAGACAAAGCGACGTTCAAGACTTCCAACAAATTGTAGCCGGGGTGTGTGAAAAGCGAAGGATCTTGGTGCATGTACAGTATGATGTGGGAAGCATAAAAGAAAAAAGGAGAAGAAAAGGGGGGGAAAAGGGGGGGAAAGCACCTTTCCCCGTTTGCAACAAGGGAAAGAGTTTGGTAATGTAATCAATAGCCAGCTATGTATGCCATGTATACTACACTCGTTGTGAATCCCAGTTCGCTCACGCCGCTCGTGCTCTCGCAACCGCGGAATCTTCCCCCCCTCCGGAACAAAGCGCCCACGCTCATGCAACCTTTCCCCCCTCCTCCTCTTCCCTCCTCTCCACATTCGCCACAGCGCTCAGTAGCGCACTCGTCAAATCAATGTGAAACAACGGCCGATCCAAGCCATGCACGACCGCCACCTTCGCGGCTCCCGGCCCCACAATCGTCCGGCTCTTATACGCCTTGCTGCCCTCTAACGCGCTGCCCAGCTCCGAGCTGCCACTAACACTCCTGCTGCTACTGGCGTCATCGGCGCGCGCAATCTCGTCAAGTTTGCTGTTGGTGCGCGCCTGTTCGAGGTCGCGCGTGCGCTGTTTGCGGAGTTCGCGCTTGTTATCCTGGTCTTCGGCGGCGGCGGCGGCGGAGGCGGCGCCGCCGATTTCGGCGACGGAAAAGATGGGTTTCCAGCGGGAGAAGACGGGGCTGCCGTCGGCAGGGGCTGGGTAGCCGAACCCGGCGGAGGCGAGGGCGCGCTTGGTCCAGCGGTTCGTGATGCAGGCGAGATGCCAGTCTACCTTGTTTGGGCTTGCGTAGCGGTCGAGCTGGTTGCGGACGTCGATGAGGTGTTGGACGGAGGTGATGTCGACGTTGTTGACGGAGGAGAAGTCGAGGATGATGGCTTTGAGGGTCGGTTTAGACGAGTCATCGGGGGCGGTACGGTTGCGGCGGGGGCCGGGGTCGTTCCAGGGGCGGTCCTATTGGGATGGGGTTAATGGGGGTTCTTGTGGGTAACGTGGGGGAGGCCAGAGGATAGTGACTTACTCCAAGTTTTGGATAGGAACTTTGGTTGGTTCTGCGGGTTTCTTTGAAGATAGTGGCGACCATATAGTCCAAGTAGTGGTTGGCATTGGGGTAGTTGAAGCCTTCCGAGAACCGGTAAATGAAGATCCCCGGGTACGGTGATTCGACGTCTATTTCAGGATTTGAGCCGTCATTGTGCTCAATTGGTAGGAAAATGTTTCTAGCAGATGTGTCGGGGTTGTTCGACTCCAAGGATCTCTTTTGAGCATTATCCCGAAACTTGGTTTCATCGCTCATCAGATGGTCACCAACCACGGAGTGTACCTTGACTTTCCCCAAGAAGCGACCTCTGGCCTTGACCACGCGGAACAGTAGTAATGCCACAGAGACACAGATTGTCGTGTAGATGCCGTTCTCAATGCTGGAGAAAATGGTGACCAAAACTCCCGCGAAGAAGATGAAGACTTCCAGCGGAGAAATGCGCCAGAACTGATAGACAGTATTTGGGGGAGTAATCAAGTCTCCGACGGCATGGATAATTACCGCAGAAAGCGTAGCGTTAGGTATGTAAAAGAAAACAGCAGGTAGAGCATAGATTGCGAGGAGAACCAGGACCGCAGTGATAAGGCCGGCGAAGGGGGTTCGAACGCCGGCTTTTGACTGGATCGCAGTACGGGAGAAAGAACCAGTGGCAGGGTAGGCGCCGAGGAATGGACCAAGCAGATTGGTAATACCTATTGCGACCATTTCCTGGGACGGATCGATAGTGTAGTTGTTGACTCGACCGAATGATTTCGCAATGGCAATATGTTCGATGAGCAAAACAATAACTGACGCTGGGATCTCGCTGGCGAATGTTTTGATGATCCTTTTATTTATGACCGGGACCGCAGCGTTCTGAAAGCCTCGGGGAACCGTACCCAGGATCTGAAATCGGTGGTCTTTCGTTGCGCGATGATGTCTGTTGACCAGCCAGCTTATCAAGGTGTAGAGCAAGATGACAAAGGCCGTTCGTAGGGTGACCACGAAGAAAAAAACCTTGCTCCTCTTTGGCATTTTACGAGCTCCGAGATTGCAGGCATACCGTAGAATGTACAAGAGAGTCAATGCGGTCAACCCGATAGCAGCGTCAAGCTGGGTGCCTCCAAGATGCTTCAACGTGTTGATCACGACTTTGTAAGTTGCGTCCCTTGTGGAGAACCCAGTAATGCCCATCAAGCTCGGGACTTGGCCCACGGCAATGTTGAGCGCAGAGCCGGTCATGAAAGCAGATATGGCAGCCAAAGAAATAAAATCGACAATCCAACCAGCACGGATAAGACCAATGAAGGAGATGATGCTGCCAGCAACAATAGCCAGGGCTGAAGCTATGACATGCCCGGGAATATTGGGGTCGGTCTTTGCGACTTTGGTGACGACATTGCCGACAATAGTAGACATGACGGCGACAGGCTACAGGATCAGCACAGTTACATGGAAAAAGAGAGCTAGCCAACTCACCCCGATGGTGATGTCCTTTGATGTAGCAAAGAACCAGTAGATAAGAACACCCATAAAAGAAGAGTAGAGACCGAATTGTGGAGGAAGCTGAGCAAGTTTGGCGTAGGCCATGGACTGAGGCACAACTACACATCCAACCGTGATACCTGATGCGCACTTGTCAACCATATCCCCAGTTGCATGAGCAAAGTAGTCTGAATACTGACCAGCAACAAGGTCACCAAAGAGCCATTGTCCATTGTAACGGCCAATCCAATGCGTGAACGGGAAGAGGTCGTACGCCCAACGGAGCAGTCCCTTTCCCGACGGGGTGATTCCCCGTAACCATTCCGCAGCGGTGGGCTCGTCCTCGATGAAGGCATCGGCACTCGAGACTGAAAAGACCGACTCCCCTCGGGTCAGCTTGTCACCGCCGGTAGGATCGCGGTAGTGTAGCTTGATGCCCAGCACCTTGGCAAGGGCATGGCCAACCTTGGTCGAAGCGCTCGGAGCCATATCAGACGCTGCGAATGCTCTGTGCAGACGGCGGGGCCCGACTTAAGCTTAAGAGCTCGATTCCCGAGCGGCAAAGCTGACAGCGCGGAAAAGGTAAGCAATGCAGAAGGAACGCGGGAAAGGATATGGATATCCCAGTGGCCCACGTGAATGGTGCCCGCGATATGGGATCTGGGCCAGTCGCTTCGTTATATGCACCAAGCTCGCCCGGGTCGGAAGGGGGTGTTCTGGTACAGCTTCTCTATGGACGGCGGAGAATTGACCGATTGATTTGGGGGGGTGTGGGGTGGTGCTTTCTTCGATGCAGGCGCATGCAGCCCCCAATACCCAGAGTGCCAGGCAGCCAATACGGAGAGTCTAGCTGTTCACTGGGGAGCCGAGAGAGCAATCAGACATTCCCTATACTTCGGGTGGTCCGGAGCAGCACTGGGAGCCCGAAGAGGTGGTATTTGCTGCATGATGGAGGAGACGGAGGCGCCGGCGAAGATGGTTTTATCAAAAAGAAAGACATCATGCCTTATCCACAACTCCAAGGTTTTGCCCGGTTGAGAACTACTGTGTAACCATCAACACGTTCAATCGCATCCATCGTACCTACCTATGTTTTATGTACTGTAGTACATATGTCAGCATGTCAGGATTGAATGGCGTGATTCGCGATCCGCGATCCGCGATGCCTCGGGACTTCCCAGTGGCTTGTTTGTCCCCACTAGTCCCCACGTTCAAGACCCCAAAAGGAGTAAGAGGCGGGTTTAACCCTGTCCGAACCCCGAAGACGTGCTTGGGCGCGAAATGTCGCCTTGAAAACAAGGAGGACAAACGTCAGAAAGAAACAGAGATACTGAAGCCAGCATATTCGTCAAGAAACAAGAAACCTCCCGCGGGATAGGGAACGCCAACTTATTGGCTCACTCTGTCATCGTAAACTTGGAAGTGAACAACACCTCGTACTGTTGTCAGTATATGTATCCCGATACACTTGGGGTGCACGGGGAAAAGGAAAGGTAGGATCGATTCAACGTCTATTAAACATCGACAAGGAGCACTCTGTCGCCCCCGCCCCCCTCAATGTGTCGAAGTATGCCCCGCGCATCAACAGGTTCGAGACGCGAGCTCGTGCCGCTCTCGAATACGATGCTTACACTATCTCCGTGGTATCATAGAAGTACATTCCCGCTTGACTCCCTCGTAAACCCTCCACCAGGTAGATTCCCTCCCCATATCCTGTGTGTTCACCTCCTATCCATTCCTTGAGACCGTCCGACCAAGCGCCATACCCCCCCCCCCAGTTAACACGTCGATGCCCGTCTCTCAATGCAGTAGGTTCCGTAGCGAAGGACTCTCGCTCGCACCGTTCGTTAATCGCCCGTCATTGTTGGGCCATCCCCCGTTGCGCCCAATCCCTTCCGGCGGAGTCTCGGGCCGTTCGTGGTTGCCACGGGGACTGCCATAGATGGCGCCATGATACTGCTGCCGGGGTGACGGATGTGACTGGTATCGCACCGCGAATGGGTTTTCCGCCGCTCCAGGTGGTCCGTGCGGCCCAATGGAATGATCCGGCATTGGAGGAGATCTCATGATGCTGGGAGGAGGCCGGACGTGCTGGACACGGGGAGGATGCTGGGTATAAGGCACCGTCACCAGATGTCCGGTGCTGTTGTGCTGTAGTTGAAATGGGGACGGTGCTCCATTCAGCTGATGCTGGATCGGCAACTCATGATGTGGAGGGTGGCCGTAAGCAGGCGCGCGGTATGGAGCGGGGGGGGCAAAATGCGACTGTAGTGGTAGCGGTCCCACGGGAGGTGAGTGCGATATCCCGTTCGGCAAATGGGGCGGCGCGTTGTAGGGTCCTGGTCGTGGCCGGTCTGGCCACCCATGGTATTGATCATTGTTCTGCATGGCGGGGATCGGAGGCCATACCGAATGTAACCGTGGTGACGGCGTGTCGAGGCCATCCACCTTATGAGAGTCTAGCAGAATCACATCAGGCTTGGGGGATACACTCGGTCGAGGTGTCGGATCTCGGAGTTTTCTCAAGTGGCATTTGTGGCATAAAAACTCTGGGACAAGGGCCACTGCGGCGGTGGATTCCGTTTCAGGCTCTGCCGTTATCGCAGCCGCGGTAGTAGCGTTGTCTTGCACCACCACCTCGCTGGGAGGCTCACTGTTCCTGCTACCGTCGCCATTGATTCCAGGCGTGCCACTTGCTCCGGGACGTGCCCCAGAGTCGTCGTGGAAGTTCGATGAATCGCCATTGATATAACCGTTCTGCAACACAACCTGACTTCCTGTCGATTCCGCAACGTTGGTGGTCACTGGCAGAGACTTAACGCCTTCTCCGGCATTTGGCATAATCTTGTGCCACTTTGGGCTTGCGTCAGCACCACATGCGGCACATTCTTTCAGACCAGGCTCAATAACAATGGTATCGCTTAGATGAACCACCCTGTCACCGTCTTCATCGACTTCTTCTGACTTTACCGTGACAGCTGCAGGCGACACTCTCGAACTTCTGGTGATAGGTGCGGAGGCCGATGGTCCAGAAGTAGAGCCTCGATGACCAGTACTAGTACTGGTGCTCTGTAGAGCGCCTCTTGTCGCGGTATCGTTGATCGCTGCCTTCCGGACTGTTCCCGTCAAAGCAAGGTCGGCCTGCTTGTAGGTGCGGACAAAGAGCTGCAGCGCGTTGAGAGGGGAGTCCTTCACCATCTCATGAATCGGATGAAGGACATTTTTGATGTTGTGGTCTGGGCAGTATATGACTGCCGAAAGGTTGCCGGTCTCGCTTCCCAACGTAACCGTGTTGACGGTGTGAATGCGAGAAGCTTTGACGGGGGTCACATCAAAACCGAACAAGTAGCGATCCCGCTGTGCGCAACCTACGTGAAAGGTAGCTTGGCAATGATGGCAGTTGACGCAGACCCCTGCTGTCGATTTACAGAGCTTACAGACCTTTTCCCACTTGTGCACTGGAATCGTCCCAATGTTCTCAGCCGTGTCCAACAGTTTAGCGTTGCCGAAGCGGATTTCTGGTATCCAAACCGCACAGTTTACATGAATCCAGTTGTTGCCAGTCGTTCTTTTGAGCGGCTCTCGCGGGTCCACAGGCCAGCCCTTGTCCTCGTGTGCGCGGCGATATCGGGCGGTATGCTCAACGACCATTTCTCGCTCCAAACGCTCCTTTTCCCTCTCACGTTCATTCTTCTTCTTGTGAGATACTTTGGGAGGCTCCATGAGCTCTTGTTCTGTGAGTCGGACTGGACACACGACGCATTCATAGGAAGTGGAGATTTGATTGGTTGGGACGGAGTCGTTGGAGCACATATCACAGGTCCATTTACTATTCAATCGACCTTCTCCGATACCGTAGCAATTCCGGTGAACTGTAAGCCTGCAGTGCTTGCAGCAAAAGCGCTCTTCTCCCGAAGGCTCCATTTCGTAGCAAACAGCACACGGCAGGACCGTGATCCGAGGTGGTTCAGGCATCAAGGGAGGTTCTGGTGGCTTTTCAATGACTTTTTTCTTTGGTGGCTCAATGTAACTACCATTTTGGATTCCCTGGAGAGTTTGGTTCTCAAAGCCAGTCTTCTGTTTTTTCTTAGAGCCTTCTTGGCCTCCTGGAGGAATGGTGAGACCGGTGGGAACCTCAACGCCGACGGAAGCGGCGGTGGCCGCTGCAGCGCTACTGATAGAGATAGAATTGATTTTATTCGTGTTCACCAGCTCAGCGAGAAGTTCCTCGTCTATTCTTCTTTTCCATGCCCTACCGCCACCATTCGCAACTTTTTTGGCCACTTCATCAAGATTTTCCCACTGAATGCCGTATTTTCGCCAGAGTCCAGCACAGCGCTGACAGAGTGCCAGCATCAGATATGCGCCTTTATCTTTACTGGACTTGGATGTCTGGTCTACGGGTACCGTCGTACCTGGAGCTGTACCAGGTGCTCGTCTCCATTGTGGGGATGATCTTGATGAGCAAAACTTGCATTCGAAGCCACGCTTTCGCGCCGCAGCTTTCTCATTGTCAAAGGCAGAATCGTCGATGTCGTCAGCCACGTCATCCACAAGTTTAAGGTCAACCTCCTGCGTATGCTTTTTGCCCTTTCTGCCTTCAAAATGACCCCAGATTTGCTTTCCACGTTCCGTCTTCTTCCACATGTAATAAAAACGAACGATTTCCCCATGCTTCTGTGACTTGCCCACATGTCTGGATATACTCCGACGCTCTGATCCAAATTTTGAAACACCCTCTTCAAACCTCTTGAGTTCTTCCTTGTTGAGTTCTGGTTCTTTAAGATCTTTCCGCCGGTTAACACTTCGAAGCTGTACCAGAGCTGGTTCAACCTGATAATGATTTATATACAATAGCTCGAGAGCTTTGTCCAGAAAATTTGTCGAATACTCTTTGACTCCTACAAACTTAGCGAGACTCTTAGCCCGTGCCATGTAATCGTCGATAATCTTCTCACGGTCTTCGATGCTGATATTAGTATCGCTTGCGTCATCTCCTCCTCTTGAAGAAACCTCACCAACTTGGGGTAGACGAAATTTGAGTTTCGCAGTATTGAGAGGGTCGCTATTCGGATGATCTTCACCGCGTCGAACAAAGCCAGAAGGCTCGTCCATCACCCATTTCGGCCGTTTCTCCCTTGTGGCCTTGTCTTCTTCAAGCGCTGCAACAGTTTCTTTGGTCAATTTGGCGTCCTTCTTATGGCTACCACCTTTGACGTATTTTCTCTTAACCTCAGCTGGCTTGACAAACTCCACAGGTCGACCGTGCCATATATGGACGTTAGCTTGGTGTTTGGGACCCAGACGAGAACTAGCACGTGGATAGATTCGGTCATCGTAATCGAGAGCATCCTCCACGCTGCAATGAATGCCGAAATATCGATACGGCCACAGTTTCGCCTGCGCTGTCTGTTCGGCTGTTGCTGGTCGAGGCCCCGAATTCTGCATGTTCGGATCATGCGGATTACTGCCGGTGGTAAGGTTCGATCCTCCTCCGTGCTCCTCCTCTTCTTCATCTAGAAACTCTTCCTCTTCACCTTCTACAGCTCTATCCCCCACAAGTGGAGTATTCCGAGCCTCAAGCTTCCGTTCTTGCTTTCGGCTACATGGCCCACAGGACCAAGCAAAACCACGAGCCGGCTTTTTGAGTAGTGCTGGCCGTACGCAATTCATGTGATATGTATTCTTACACATCGCACAGTCGACGGAATCATTCCTGATACCTATAATCAGCCTACATGTGTGGGCGTCGTGGATGAAACCTACGTTGCGCAGTATCCTCCACATCGTTTGCATGACTTGATAGCGCTGGTCAATTCCTTGCCACGTCCCATCTCAACAATAACATATTTCCATCGCTCATCAAGCACTCCCTTAACTTTATCTGGGACATTAATGACCTGACTCGTAGGAATCACCTCATAGAAACGCTGCATCCAACGCTCGTACAATTTCTCAAACCAGAAGCTGTCTTTTGTTTTCCGATACTCGTCTAAATCGTCTATTTCGCTCCTATGAACGATGCGACATTTCCCTCGGAGTGATGTGAGCGGACAGGTATCAGAGTGCATTGAAGCAAACACGACTCGAGTATCGTTGACTTTGCGTACGATATCTCGAGGGCGGTAGTACCAGTTGACACGAAATGAGTCTATAGGTAAGCTATCGTCGTTTTCCGCATGAAGAAACTCCATAATACGTGCGAGATAGTACGGCTCTCCCGGTGGTTCGCAGATCAAATAAACATGGTCTAACATGAAGTCAGTGATACGAAAATAAGCAGTATGCTTAGACAGATCGAGTGCTACATACCGTTGAGTGCAAGGAGCGTACCATCGTCCGCCTTTAGTTTTCCGTTTTTGAGATAGCCTTGACATGTTTCGAAACTCAGCATATTCGTTTCTCTGGTTCCAGCCTTGGCTGCGGTCGAATTTTTTCTTCGGGGCGGCACGTACGCAGTGACTTGCGCCATGTCTAAGGAAGGAGTTGAGGCAGTAGGACCACCTCCAGGTGCCTTGCGCTTTTTTGACGGTGGCTGAGGGGCAGGGCTCACATCTGGGTTCAGTGAGAAACTTGACATGCCTGGAATATAATCTTTGGGCATGGTGATTGTCGCAGCAGGCTTTCCCGTTCCTGCGCCAGAGCCGGCAGTTGACGATCTTCGAGTGTTGACCGTAGAACATTGGGTTGTCTCACCAGCATCAAGATTATTTGAGCTTGCCGGACCCGATAGGCCTTTGGCTTTTTTCCCTGTACCTAGGTCGTAATCCATGTCCAATTCTCGGTCTTCCGCATAGTTTGGCCTTGTGTTCCCATTCCTATTTCGTGACCTCGTACCGTACGGTGACGGACCGGATGTGTCCATTGCATTGGTGGTTTGCGCAGGTGGCACAAATGACGAGGCTGAGTTCGTGATCGCCGACTGTGAGTCAAGGGGTGTTATCTTTTTTGACGAATTGGTGGCCGATGGTGGGATGAGTTGAGGTAAGTTGGATTGTGAACGCGGCAGGATCGAAAGTGCATTATTTATGCTTCCGAAAGGTGCTGGAGCTGTGGGCGAAGATTGGCTCGGCCCTTGTGTTATATCGTAACCGATTTGGCTTTCATGAATATCGTCTGCCATGGTACCTAACCTCTAGCATGAGATCTCTACAACCACCGCATCTGGGCAAGACTATGACTAACGATGGGGCGACTGATTCGTAGGCTACGCATTTGCTGATCAGATGTGTATGCAGCGTGGCCAGTTGCGCTTGTGAGGGCTACTTTGGTGCAGCATGTAGAGGGACCTCGCGCTTCTGGGGCAATCCAATTAGGCGATGCAGTGACCATATCAGAGCAAATCGCCTTATGTCAAAAGTCGCCAAGGAGCAAAATCGAGCGGATATAGCGGACAGTGGTGAGAGACTATGAACAGGTATGGAATGCACAGCGTCTGACCGGAGCGATGGGGTGGAAGAAGACCTTAACGGGGCTGACTGGAAGCAAGGTGGGTGCAAGCCTAGAGGTGAAAGAAGTCGGCGGCACTATAGATCAATACATAATACCGAGTCTGTAACTTAACACCACGCTTATTATGAGTTACCTTAGATATTATTGGGGTTTCCCCGTCCACGCCGTCTGCAGACGACGCTAACCCGACATGCCGAGCTACCTAGTTGTATCAAACCACTACTTGATTCGCACTAAAAAGCACCACATTTCCCCTTCAGTCCACCATCCTCTACATGGACCTTACTCTCAGTATAATCTGTTACGCATTAGTGAAGCGTGTGGATCGAGTCTAGTTATCACAGCCAGCGACAATATCTTACTTGTTGCTGTATTGATTCCCAAGTCGATAAAGCAAGACGGGCTTACTCGGGCCCCTATCAGATAAAGGACAGTCCCCTGTCTCGCAAGAAACCAGAAGACTCTAGATTCCAGAGTACCATCAGGCTTACTCGGAGCACCGGGGTTGATATGAGTAACATTTCTAGGCAAACAATCTGTTATGATTGACACGTCATGCCACCTACCCATCGAGTATTCAAGTCGTCTACTCGATAACTTGGATCACCACTGCCGATCTGGGGTCACAGCACCTACCCCATGTCGCTACTCGAGGGAAGCCGACAAAACATGGGCATCCCTTTAATATGCTCGTCTTGCTGCGCATACGCTACACTCAATAGCTATCCGTGTTGAAGCCACAATAGTCGGATGCTAAACACTTAAGACACCAAGATCAGGAATACGCGACCGGTAACTGGAGGCTCTTCCACCGAACATTGCTGGCCTCACCAAAAACCGGAATCAAACGACATGCCCCTTGGTTCAAATATCTTTTTATCTCCGAGGTGGACTCTTCTGCTTACTAATGGGGCATTGCACTTGCTTAAGCCTATTCCGGCCTTAGTTTTTCCTCGTGTTGCCGCCTCGGCCTAACTTTGAGTAAACATCAGAGCTCTCCGTGACACAGGATATATACAGTGCTTTGACATTCTATGGTTATGAGCTTTGAATTGGCGTTCGTTTGGAGCTGAAATTCTATGGCTCCATCGTTTGCTGCCTCTTTGACTTCTATAGACGTTGTGCGGCAACAAAATTACAGCACCGCCTCAGTAGTCGGCTCAAAACGAACCCGCGAAGAGGCCAACCCACATCCCTCTCACAATCCTCGATTATTGGTTGACCTCACAAACGCCGGACCTGCGCACGCTGACTTCAAGCGTCGGAGGTTAGGAAAACATAACAAGCCTAATATAGTAGCCAGCGAAATTTGTAGTATTAATGAAGGGCGAAGTTCTGCTCCACATGTGTCAGAATATTCTCAACGACGGGCTGCGGCATCCACGCCTTCTTCGTCACTGAATCCGCTGCTTTCATTGTCACATCCTCGCTATGGGTTACCAGAAACTCTGGCGAAAAATTTCTCGTCTTTAGGCATCAATAGTATATATCCCTGGCAGTCCTCATGTCTCCTTGGGCGTGGTCTCTTGACTGGCGAGAAGAATCTTGTCTACACTGCTCCAACTGGTGGTGGAAAGTCTCTTGTCGCTGATGTGCTTATGCTAAAAAGAGTCATCGAAGATCCTACCAAGAAGGCAATTGTGGTCTTACCATATGTTGCTCTGGTACAGGAAAAGCTCAAATGGCTCCGAAAAGCAGTCGAAGGGGTCCAGAAGAATTTCAATACTGCCAGTCAATCAAGCACGCAGCTAGCGAGCCATGGAAACGTCAACAACCACCGCTCAGTGCGCATTGTCGGTTTTTTCGGCGGCAGCAAAACGAGAGCTACTTGGTCCGATGTCGATGTGGCGGTTTGTACGATTGAGAAGGTCTGTTTAACATTAGCTATCGCACATCTAGTGTTCAGACCATCTAACACAGTATACAGGCAAATTCGCTGGTGAACATGGCAATTGAGCAGTGTACAATTGGTGATCTCGGTATAATGATATTGGACGAATTGCACATGATCGATGATGATCACCGCGGATACATCATGGAGTTGATGGCCACGAAGTTGTTAAGTCTAGAGGGAAAAGTCCAAATCGTAGGAATGAGCGCAACGTTATCAGTATGAGTTTATTTGCGTTTAACGGGAGAACCTGCTAACAGAAATAGAATACACAGCTACTTGCTACATGGCTCGATGCAAAGTTCTATCAATCTGTTTACAAGCCTGTTCCGATCGAAGAATACTTGGTGTACGATAACTCAATTTACCCATTCTCAACATCTAGTTCTTTCTTCAAAACCGCAAGCCAGCTCAGTTCCACCCAGCCGCGTCTCTCTCCTCCCCCGATGAGGTCCATACAACCTTCAGCGTGCATTGAATTGAAAACACCCATGACTAATGCGGTTGTGGCTCTCGCCATAGAGACTGTAAAAGCTGGTTATGGTGCATTGATTTTCTGCAGTGGTCGACAAGGATGCCAGTCAATGGCTTCTTTGGTGGGTCAAGCAATGCCCACCTTACCAGGGACCGAGGACGAAGTTCTGGATAAAAGGGAAGATGTGATCGGCGATCTTAGGAGCTTAGCTGTTGGGTTGGATGAGACTCTAGGAATTACTGTGATGCAAGGTGTTGCGTTTCATCGTACGTTCCAAATCTTGCAGTGCTCAGCGTTCGTAGGCTGACTTTCAGAAGATGCTGGTCTTACGATTGAGGAGAGGGAGATCGTTGCTGAGGCTTACGACAAAGGTGTTATCAGAGTCATCGTTGCCACATGTAGTCTCGCAGCAGGCATCAATCTTCCTGCAAGAAGGGTCATACTTCAAGGGGCAAGAATGGGTCGGGATCTGATCGGACCTGCAATGCTGTCAGTGCCATCATCGATAGAAGATTATCACATGCTAAAGCAGTCATAGAAGACAGATGCGCGGGCGAGCTGGCCGTAAGGGTAAGGATGAGCTGGGCGAAAGCTATCTTTGTTGTCAGAAGGCCGATCTCGAAGATGTAACACAATTACTTGAGGCAGATCTTCCGATCCTCGAAAGTAGCTTGACTCCTGAGAAGCGTGGTATCAAAAGGTACAGATTTCTGTTGTGATCAAAATCCGAGCTAATTCGAATCAGAGCATTATTAGAAGTCATCACTGTACGGCTTGCAACCCATATGACAGCAATCCAGGAATATGTTCAGCGGACTTTGCTGTTCCATACCATGGATCGACAGGTACTGGACAACCTGGTGCTAACCACCATCGAGGACCTTGCGACTACGGGCATGATCGCGGTTGATGGAAGTGGTTCTTACACAGCTACCCTCCTCAGTCAAGCTATAATTGCCTCATCGCTGACACCAGAAGATGGGATCTTCGTTCATGGTGAGTTGCAAAGAGCGCTTCGAGCATTTGTGATGGACGGGGAGATGCACGTATTTTACATGTTCACGCCTGTGCAATTATCAGGGTTTGGAGACATCAGTTGGCCAATCTTCCGGAGAGAAATGGATGGATTAGATGAAAGTGGTATTCGGGTGCTGGAGTTTGTCGGTGTCAATCCCGGTCTAGTCAATAGAATGTAGAGTATTGGCGCAGTGGCTTCGAAAGCTAAAAGCTGACTGTCGACAGGGCCAACAGTGCGAAGCCACTTCCTGAAGGAAACACCGATGAAGTTAGAGTCGCTCGAATTTATCGCCGATTCTATGCAGCCTTTCAGCTTCGTGACTTGTGCAACGAGGTTCCGGTCCATGTCGTGGCTCGCAAATACGGCATACCACGAGGATTCGTACAGACTCTGGCTCAGACTTGCGAAGGGTTCGCCGCGGGAATGATCTCATTTTGTGATCGAATGGGATGGGGAATGCTGAAGAGTGTCCTGGAGCACATGGTTGACCGGCTCAAGGCTGGAGCTAAAGCGGATCTCCTTGAGCTGGCGCAGATACCGTATGTGAAGAGTCGAACGGCAAGAGTGTTTTGGGAAAATGGAATGAAGAGCGTTAGAACAGTTGCTGAAGCAGACCCGAAGGACCTAGTTGCTATCCTATTGATGGTAAGAGAAACGATTGGAGGACGCTACCGTCTCGCGCTGATCGGACCGTAGGCTCAACCCAAACGATATAAGATAGATGGAGACGGAGAGGCCAAATACCATCAAAAGCTTACGATCAAAGCCGAGATCATTGTTGGAGCTGCGAATCGATTATTGGGTACGTCGAGTGACCTCAACTTCGTCTTTGTCTTGCAGGATGAGACACTGATACCTGGCAGAACGACAACAGCAGATTGAAATCGAAGCAGATATCTAACTCCCAATCTCTTAGAAAGGCTGCAGAGCGTTTGAAGTAACCATTTCCCGGAGACAACAACAACAACAACAACAACAACAGCGTTGTAAAGTGGCGATAATAGGCTTTCGACTTGGAATAAAAGCTTAGTGGTGATACTCAGTCGAGTACCCGATCGATCGATTGATAGATGGGAATAGAAGGTATTCACAAGGTCATAGAAGGGATTCACCATCATGCCGCCAGCCATTGCTTTGTAAGTAGGAACATTCCGGTTCGGTTGACGCTGTACCCCAATTACTAACCGGAGAGCGACAGGAGGCCGACGCTCTTTGACGAAAGGGGGAAAAGTGAATGAAAGAATGCACCAATCGTGTGACGGGGTGTGAATGGGCTCGGAACTGATTGTGATTGTCATCACCTTACTCACCTTACTAAGGCTTACCTGATACCTTACTGTTCCATTAGCGAACTCTCTGCCCCTCCAAGTTTGGTCTGTGGAACGTCAACACTCATTTGATTCATAAAGCTCCGGACATCCACCTATCAATCTTTCTTCAACCTCTGTTACACTTTACTTGGAACGTCCAGTTGATTCAATCTCGCTCCAGAAGAAAAAGAAAAGAAACTTCTTCTGACCCTCAAAGTAACCTGTCAATCACGTCTGCAACAATGGCTCCCAAGATCGCCATCGTGTTTGTATGTTCCCCACGACTTGTGGTGATGATTTCTCATGCCAGCCTTGTCGAGCTTCGAATCGGTGAAAGGCTCGTGGCTGATCAAACCCGCACAACTAGTACTCCATGTATGGCCACATCCAAAAGCTCGCTGAGGCCGAGAAAGCCGGCATTGAAGCCGCTGGAGGCAAGGCCGACATTTACCAGTAAGTTTCCTGTTTTCAAACACCAATGATCAGGCAGCTTCACCTTTCATAAATCTTCAAACACCCTACAAGCTTCCGATCCAGCCATACCCAGGACTTGACATAAGGTCAACTCTATTGAGCGAGGCTTCAGACGCCTTTTCATTTACGTCTAGCGGTGCACTTTGAAATCTGATATCCGAGCTCCTACAGTTCTTTTCCTGTGCCTCCCTCCCTTTGCTTGAGTCTTCCGCACTGTACCTTGAAATATTCAGTACTTGGGCAGTGGCTAACATACTCCGTACAGAGTCCCCGAGACCCTCTCTTCCGAAATCCTCTCCATGATGCACGCCCCTCCCAAATCCACCACCATTCCCGAAATCACCGCGGACAAGCTCGAGCAGTACGACGCTGTCCTCTTTGGCATCCCCACCCGCTACGGCAACTTTCCCGCCCAATGGAAAGCCTTCTGGGACTCAACCGGCAAACAGTGGCAAACCGGCGCTTACTGGGGAAAATACGCCGGATTGTTCATCTCAACCGCTTCCCAGGGCGGAGGACAGGAGAGCACGGCGATTGCGGCAATGAGTACGTTTGCGCATCATGGTATGATTTACGTGCCGTTGGGATACAAAACCGCCTTTCCCATCCTCGCTGGTTTGGATGAGGTCCGCGGTGGGAGCCCATGGGGCGCCGGTACTTTTTCTGTAAGCGTCCCCTCACTTTTTCTTTTCTTGCTACACGAAGAGGGTGACTAAACCTCATCCCAGGGCGGCGACGGCTCCCGCCAACCCAGCCCCAGAGAACTCGAGCTCGCCACCATCCAGGGAAAAGCCTTCTACGGCGCCGTCTCCAAAGTCAATTTTTCCCTCTGACTAGATGGTCTTTCCGGTGAAGTCGCCAATGGTGCGGATAGTGGTGGTGCAGTGGGGCCAACAGCTGGTATGAAAGAGGAGAGGACTGCGGAGAATGGTACCATGGGAACGACGGATAATGCAGGAGAGAAAAAGGAAGGGGGCCCATGTGGCTTGCCGTTCAAGTGCGAGATCATGTAGCATGAATTTCCTTGCCAGAAGCTTTGATAACGAGATACCAGTGGGTTTTGCAACACTAATTCGGAAACTCCGAGTGAATTGCCTAAAAGCGAGCGGAACATGAAAATGAGCATACCCCCACTCCGGCATCGCCTCGGAATGCCCAGTCTCCCAACTTCCTACTCCCCTCCTCACTCATTTCGTCAGCAATAGACCCGAACTCCAAAAGACAGACAAAACCCTTTCTCCAATTCCCATTCCCAACCCCCACCCCTCCCTTCCCTCCGTTCCGTTTTTTACTCTCAATATCCATGCAATTACACACCAAAAAAAAGAAAGGGGGCAGAACGCCATCTACATAAAGCCACTCCCACAACCCCAAGGTAAAGACTGGCCCAAGCGAGTGATATCCTGATCCCCATTCGATTTATCATATCTATCAACGGCTTCTTCGATCCCGCTTTGCTGTGCTCGGACGGTGGGGGGGTTGGCTGGGTGGGAGGGTTTAGAGGGGACAGGGTTGGTAGTGCGGTTTAGAGGGGTTGGTTTGGGGGGGGGGGGGGAGGGTGGGTTGGAAGAGTCGGAGGGTTGGACGGAAGGGTGTTGGGTTGGAGAATAAGAATAAAGACGAGGATGGGGGCGCGGAATCGGGGGCATGATTTAACCAGCACGCCAAAGGAAGGCTGGGAAAATATTATTTGTACCTAACCCCATTACTATTCTACCCATCATCGCCTCCCCTCCCCCCTCCAAACCTGCCCCCAAACCCCCCGATATCCCTCTTGAAGAACTTGCCGATATTCCTCAAATTCTCATTCAGGTTCCCCGGCGTCGTTATAGGCGTTCCTTCCCCACCTTGCGGCGGCGGGCTCATGACCCTAGCAGGTGTATTTGACGAAGTGCCTAAGGCGGGTGTGCCAAACCTGTCGACGCCATCCCTTGCAGCTGTCATGATTGCATTACCGAAAGTGGTCGGGTCGAAGCGGCCGGGGAGGTTGGAGGTGCTGAGGCTGGCGGCGGTGTTGGAGAGGGAGGGGAGGGAGGTGGGGAGGTGGATGGGGCCTGTGGAGGAGGACTGGATGTTCAGGGGCGTAAGTAATGGAGATGATTGCTGCAGGTTTTCGTTCTGGGGCGAGGCACGATGGGCTTGGAACAGTTCGAGGAGGTGCCCCTGGTCCTGCTTGCGGATACCCTTGAGTTCGAGGATTTTCCGGAAATTGGTATCGGATCTGTCGGCGATGTGGATGAGGTACGCTTGGACGAGGGCTTCGGGAGGGGAAGGGCGGACTTGGAGGGTTTTGAGGATGGGGTCGAGTTTGGACATGGATTGCGCGACGCGCTTTACGTATCCGGCCGGCGGAGCTGTGCCTTGGGGAGAAGCAATGATTAGCAGCTCCTCGAAGCCCTTTTTTAGGACGTAGGAGTCGAGAAGCATTTGCTCTGCGCCGACCTCCGAGATAGGTTTGCATTGAAAGATATTGGAAAGGTAAGCGTTTGCGATGAGTTCGACGACATTGTCGCAGAAGGCGCGAGCGTATTGGGGTTTGTGGAGCATGGCTAAAATCTCTGCGGCACGGGTTTTGATACGACGGAGGAGCTCTGCGACGTAAGAGCTTTGGTCACCAACGCTTTCCATTTTGCTCCAGCCAGTGTTGCGCATTTCACGCCAAGTAGGCTCGATATCGACCTCAACTCTATGCACTAAGGCTCGAACTGTTGCGCTTGCAATGCCCATAAAGGTGTCTGCTTGACTTTGGAGGTCAATGTTCGATTTTAGCCCTTCGTCTATCCGGCTCTTTATCTTTTCTTCAAGCTGCGTGCATGTGTTGAAGCAATAGTCAGCAGTATTCAGCACAAGAACTATATCTTCGATCTGTGGTGTCTTCGAAGGAGTTTGCCCAGACGGACGCTCGCTTATATAGAATAGGAGAATCTGCTGTGCATATTGATCCAGATACTTGGCGAATACTTTGGTCAACTCTACTAGCCTTGCACCTGTAGAAAGCTTAGCGCATTGTGCTAGGATTTGGCGGTAGAAGCTGAATAGATTTGTAGATGATGGTATGACCATTTGTGGAGAAAAGTCCTCATCAGGAGGTTTCGGTGGCAGTTGCCGAAACAGAGGAATCATCGCCGACAACTGCTTATCCTGTGCCTCCACCCATACACTAAGATAGGGCTCGAATGCTTCCGAGATGGCTTGGCTGAAAACTGGCGATTTATCATCATTTGAGCTCAATGTGTCCATTGACGCTCGAGACGCATTCGTGAACCTTCTTTCTAGGTTATGCTCAAAGTCAAGAGTTTCCTGAAGGCAATTGAGCAAAACATCAATATTCAGAGATTGGCCGTCCTCTCTTCGTATAGACCTCGACAAGATACCTTTGAAGTCTTCTCGGGTGCTCTCACAGAACGCGTTGGCTAACATCTCATTGACTCGCCAACTGATAGGAAAAACAGTAGCATGTTCCTCATCATAAGTTTTTAGCATCCTTCTGAACCACGAATATCTTTTTGAGATATTGTCCAAGGAGCCTGCCTCCTCACTACCCCGGAAGACTTGCCGGTACTCGCGTAACTGAGTGTTGCAGTACCAAGTAATGATTCTCGATCTTGCGTTTTCTCCCAAGGCGTCCATGACTAGACAGGCCTCCGCCAGCATGCCTCTTCGTTGTCCGACCTCGCCCTTGGCGAAGGTGATCTCGAAATCCTCACATACTTGTTCCAGTAGTTCCCTTTGTAGGTCTGCCACATTCCTACTTAGCGCAGCAATCTGATCGATCGATCGGTAAGACTTGAAGTGTGCCATGAGCTGGATAACGGCTTGCAGAAGGTGGGCACATTCTCTGTACTGCCGAGAGCTGCTGAGCGCCCGGAGCTGCTCATACGCTGTCGTGAGCATCTGTAATCTCTTCAATGCCGTCATTGAGAGCGTAAGGTTCCTCTTTGTATTGTCAAGACGCTTGATATCGGCTGTCATTTCTGTAATCGTCTCCTCGGTCCTGATTGCTCTTTCGCGAACGCCCTCAACCTTCTGGAAGAGCTCGGCAAGATCTGCCTTTGCCTCCTGTATACGCTTAACGCTGTCTGCATCCGATGTCGATTGCTGCCGAACGAGCACGGCGATATCCTTATCGAGTTCATGTTGATGGTTTCGTAAAGCTCTAGAAGTCTTTCGCACGGATGAGAGGGTGGAAGGGTGGAAGAATATCGCATTGAGGTGCTCAATGGGGTCATAGTCAGCTAGAAGGATGTCAGTATGTCATCTTCATGCAAGAGTTGTGCTCCGACCAGCATCCAGAGAGCTTGTGTTCGGGTTGGCGCCGTTCAATTGCGGCATGAAGCTTAGTTGCTATACGACTCCAAAGGCCAGTCAAATACTGAGCAAGATAGGAACTTTCAAGCACAGGGTAGGCCTAAGCTTGTCTATTTTCGTGGAATTAGGATACAGTAAATACATAGTTTGTCTACGCCGTAGCTCATGCATTGGCCGCCTTACGCCTTACGCCTTACGCCTTACGCCTTACTGGCTTGTGGGTACATACTGTAACCGAAGTAAACCCTAGAACACTTGGCTTAAGCTTTCTCTGATAGTCCTTGGGACGTGCATCAAAAGAATTCATTGTGAAAATCACAGCAGGTCGATCTCATTAATCCTGTGTTCGTCTGTGAAGTAAGAAGAACAACTCTACAGATCATGTAAAGTGTTGTAGCCCGTCTCAACTAAGCTTCGTTGCCCCTTAATATCAGCAGTTCCTGTCCAATAGAACAAGCCTCCAAGCCTAGCCTGCTTTGCAAAGGCTGCCTTTAGTTGGACACTCCGCGGGTTATCGTATGTAATAAATCCTCCATCGCCACCTAAACAACAGGCTGCGCCAATTTGTTCATCGATATATTCTTGAGCTCCAGGGCGAGGTAGGTCTTTATATTCAAAAGTTCCTTCTTCGCCTCCATGACCGGTATATCGGTCTCCAACCTTCGAGGATCCCAGAAAGGAGCGTCCATAAGCGGGTATGCCAAGCAGTATTTTCTTCGACGGCACGCCTTTGGAAACTAGATAATTGACTGACGACTGGCCTGAAGTCCTTGCTGCATCATTATGAGGATGCTTTGGGGTGTATAATTGGGCATGATGACCTGCAGTCTGTGTCCATGGCCCAGCAAAATCATATGCCATCAAGTTAATGAGATCAAGATGCGTCGATGCCGAGGCAACATCGATGTTCCTTAAAGCCCATTCGCCAGCCGGTAATGCAGAGGTTAGAGTGTAATCTGGCGATGGTAGTGTCACCCGAAGAGCCGCGAGTAGATGGACATAGTCGATTCCCTGTTGCGGATTCGAGGGGTGTTCCCAATCGACTATCATGATTAGCACCAAACATTTAGATGTAATGTATGTCTTACTATCAATGCCATTAAGCCCGTAAGTATCCACCAGTTCTCTGGCATTGTGGGCAAATGCCATACTGCTATTACGATCACGGGCGACCTCTGCGAAATTGGCACTGGCTGCTCCACCGCCTATTGATAGAATGACTTTCAAGAGTGGATATTGGCCTTTGAGAAGCTTAAAAGCGCTCAAACAACCCAACGCACCGTCAGCCTCAATTTGGGTATCTGCATATTCATCACTAAGCTGCTACACTGTCAGCGTAGTCTTCCGATCCAAAACAGCATAACTTCGCACGCTTATGCTTCCACCGAGTTGCAAGCTGTGCGTAGTATTAGGCATGACATGCAATACTACCGGCGAGGGTGGATCTCACCTTGCAAAAGCGTAGAAGACGTGGGAGATACATCCTAGGTTTAGTGACGATGGTGGCTGCTGACGATATACACGCCAATTGGGGTAATACACTGCGTTTGCGAATACTGGGGACGTCTGATCTCCGGACTGCTCCTTTGCTGGCAATGGGCTGTTCCTGTGTTTGAACGGATTCAAAGGATGGGTACGCCAGTTTGGTGTGGGAGGCGTAGAGGAAGAAGACATGCTTAAGTAACCCTCAATCGTTTGCTGTGGACTCTTGATTTGCTAGTGTAGGCTCGAGCGCGAGTATCAATTGCGGAGAGGGTGGATTCTGGACGCAGTTCTAGGCAGAAACGCTGACAAAGGGTAGATGAAGACTGGTAGAAGTTATTCATTCATGGGTGAATGTACTAATTTAACTAATTTGGCTTTGAAAAGCTCTGCATGAACCGATCACAGAGATCGAGGGTGGTGAAGGTGATAGGAAAGTGATACGAACACAAGCTGAGGTAAGAACCAGACAATCCTGGCATCAATAGGAACCAATAGAGTGCTGAAAGCGAGCTTGAGTATGCCTAGAGTAGACAAAGTTCTAGGATGTGAATTGATACGCCCAGTATGATAAGTCAACGCGGCCGAGGGTCGTAGAGACAGAGAAGATCTTCCAAGGACTTAAGGGAACGTGTGTCTTTCCGTGGCGGAGATCACCAAGTAGGTACGACGGAATAGGTAGAGCAAAGACAAGCGACCTGAAATTGCTCTTTGGACACGAAGAGATTATCATAGATATGTATGATATACCTCCGTAAACAGCAAAGTGTCTTGCATCACTTTGCCTTAACATTGCCCAAAATCTAAGGTTCCTGCCGGGCTCCCGGGAGGTGTGCATCCCGTCGTCTCCCACTTGAGCGAGTCAACCTCTTGTTTGGATCATTCGCGACCGCCATACCAGCTCCGAGCTAAAAGCTGCGTGTGCGAACGACTCACCTATCTGTTCAGCAATATGGCAACCATGACTGAAAGTGTCGCGGCGCCGCCTACTGGCCCTGATCAACCAAGCTCCGATACAGACGCTGCAGCATCCTACGATTTCGCCTTCAAAGACTTTCTCAGAAAAGAATACCAATTCGGACTCAGCATCAGTCAACCCTATTGCAAAGCATTCCGAGAAGGACACTGTCCTCTAGGCAAAGGCCGCTGTCCGGACAAACATCCCATTACCCTTTCCCACAGCACTTTAATATGCAAGCATTGGCTGCGAGGGCTTTGTAAAAAAGGCGAGAGCTGTGATTTCTCACACGAGTATAATTTACGCAAAATGCAAGAGTGTATTAACTTCACTCGTACCCTTTTCTGTCCCAATGGCGACGAATGTGTGTACCTACATATCGATCCTGCGTCGAAACTCCCCCCATGTCCGCACTATGACAAGGGATTCTGTCCTCTTGGGCCTAATTGCAGCAAGAAACACGTTCGCAAGACGCTCTGTCCATTCTACCTTGCTGGGTTCTGTCCTTATGGACCGAAGTGTGAGAAGGGGGCGCATCCGCGCTGGAAAGAGGATCTGCCGAAGCCGACAGTAAAGGTGGAGAAAACAGCTGAGGAAGTGGAGCGGGAGAGGTATAGGATACAGGAAGAAGGAGAACGCGAGGATGAAAGGGAAAGGGAGAGAAGAGATGGTAATAGAAGGGATGGGAGGGGGAGGGGCGGGAAGGGAAGGTATGGGCAGGGGAGACGGGGACGATATTGATCGATAAAAACAATATGCGGGAAACATCCATGAGAAGCACACTGCGGACCGAACACACTACTACGAGGAATATGCCCTGTCAAGTCGAGTAGCTGCATTCAAAGCTTTCGGATGTAACCAGCTACCGGCGTACCTTTGCCAGCCCAGGCATTTAAATTCCTTCAGTCTGCCACCAGTCGGACCTCGAAGCGCCAGATCGACTATCAGCATTTCAAGGTTGCAGGGCCGACATGTCCAGCTACCCGACTCCTCGATTCGTTAAGTCGAAAACACGATGAAACCGAACCAAATACCATTGAAAATGTTCGAGGCCGCAATAAACGCAAGAACAATCCCACGAAAAAAAATTGGTCAACCCATTCAACATTGATCCATTCATCTTCGGACTAAGGAAGTTCTTCAAGGTCAGGTATCTCTTCAATGCTCTGCAATGCTCGACTGAACGTCGCACTCCGCCTCACCTCGAAGAACCACCACGAAAACTAAATATTCTATAGACTAACCTCCCTATAGCTATATAAGAAATACAAAGACACTCGAGGCTACTCTATTCGTTAAATCCTGATCCATCGCTCTTTTTCAGACACGAATGATCACAATTAACCAATACAAGTCGAATTCTCTACATCTACGAGGCCAACGTAGAATCAACGTAGCTTATTACATAGGCCTTTATACCTATCTTTATGCGCGCTCGATCGTATTCGATTTTTATTGATTCATTAAAAAGATTTAGTTCAGGACTATAAATGAAGTCGCTAATAATCAGATTTAACTCAGTATTGATTATTATGTGTGATTGCAAAGTTTTGATGATTAAATTTACGCAGGGGTTCTACGGTCAATCAAAACATGTCACTCAACGAACACGTTAACTGCAGAAGCGTCGAGTGGATCAAATCTTAAAAAAATTGATGACAGTCACTTTCATGATTAGATGTATATTATAATTTCAATCACTTAACGTTTCCTATATGTATTTGACGTTATTGCCCTTATATGTAAATATTTGCATCTTTGTTGATGTTCGCGTATACTCGTATGCACGGGGTTTCCGCGCAAACTGGGTTTCCGCGCACTCTAACCTAGAAAGGTTAGCAATAGATAGTATCGGGTTTAGCGTGCTAAAAATGGCACTAATATAAATAGTTTTAGTTAGCGTGCGCGGAAACCCCGTTTGCGCGGGAACCCCGTGCATACGAGTAGTGCAATTGCGGTACGGTGGCCATTCCGAATACTTTATTGCATCACCTCGTACTGATCTAGCAACATTTGCAATTGTCGGTTCAATCGCTTCAGCATTATCCATGCTGAGATGAATAACCCAAACGCCATTCATGCTCATCATCATAAAGTGAGAGGCGAAGAATCCTCGATTTCCATACCCATTCTCCAGGCCCCAGCCCACCCAACTCCCCTCCACCAATCAAGCATAAACCCTCTCGTAACTCCCATCAGAATCAGAGCCCGCACCACCTTCCACTTCCTCATCCAGCTTCTCCACCACCTTCGCCTCTTCTACTCTCTTACTCCTAGCCCCCAACATCCACCCCACAACCCCACCAGGAACCCATCTCCCCACAAAATCATACATCCAGCTCCCACTGCCCACGAAAACCGTCCCTCCCTTCCCCTTTTCCCTAACAATAGCGTCGAAAACCCCGTTCTGTAGTTCCCGCAGTGAGCTGCCTTTTACATTATCCTGCCAACCTCTCATTTGCGCAAGATAATCCTTGCCGTACCGCGATTGTGTCGCCGCATCCCAGCTTCGCACCTCTTCCTGTGCTTCGCTGCCAGGTGCGCGGATCTGGGCGATTTGCTGCCGTCCTCCAGGCGCGGAACCGTAGTCGAAGGTGCCAAGTTTGAACTGCACGATATTGATGCCTAGCCCTTTTGTTTCCTTACGCAGCGTAGATATGTAATTCTGCAGCGCGCCCGCAACGACAGATTCTGGTGCATGAAATGGTAGGGTGAGCGAAGGGGTGATGGTAGGTGCAAGGAGAAGAAGAGAGGATTTCTGGGCAGTGATCAGAGGGAGGAAGGCTTGAAGCGTGGTGAAAGGGGCGAGAACGTGGGTGTTTAGTGTATCGGACCAGGTGGAGGCTGTGATGGCGGCGATTGGAGTGGTTGGGTAGATGGAGTTGGGCCCTAAGCCGGAAGGGATGAAAATAAGGGAGGCGAGGTGAAGGGTATGGTCTGGATCATTGGGGCTGTAAGGAGGGTTTTGGGGAGTGAGGAGGTGGGTGGTGAATTTGTGGAGGGTTTCCGCTGTTGAGGATTGCTGGGGACGAAGATTGATTAGTCATTGAAGTTTGGATGGGCGAGGGGAAAGGCTACATACGGAGGTAATGTCTAGGTCGAGAGGGCGGATGTCGGCTCGTTCCTCGGATTGGACGAGGTGAGTCTCTGAGATGTTTCTGACGGGGATGTAGATAAAGAAGCCTCGGCGCTCGAGGTCAAGGGACAGAGACCGCGTGAGTGGAGAGTATGGGGATCCTGCAAGAACAACAACTTCGGTCTTTGCTCCATACTTTGAACGCTTCGCCCGTCTTTTGTTTTGGTGAAGTCTTCTGCGCCGCCAGATAATGAAGACTCCAGTGCCAACAAAGGCAACTACGGCAGCGGTCACTGCACGGTGTTTTGAGATCCAGTCCTGGGAGGCCTCAAGACACCCCCTCGGTGTCTTTGGAATCACAGACGCAGGAGGCGGTGGAGGAGGCTTGATGGAGTCGGGAAGCCATGGGGAGGAGTTCAGGGTTTCTCGAAGGAAAGAGGCGGCGATGGTGGAATGCTCCTCGATGGAGTCTGCGATTTTGTTTATATCGTTCGTTATGCTAGTTAGGAAAGGCCCAACAGTATCATTGAAAAAATCCTGATTATTGCCCGTCATGCTGCCGACAGAGCTCTTTCAATCCTTTTTGGACAACAGAGATGACAAGAAAGTCGTTGAGTGATTTAGTTTATATTAGGTTCGATTCCTAACAGCGCTGGTACAATGGTGTTGTGGTTATCTTTTCTCTTTGGCAGCGCTGTTAGCCGCAGGTATTGAAAAGTTCCGTTGTTACCCCGAGACGTGCGTTGGTTCGAATCCCATGCTGACCCTCCACTGTGGACGCGAAGCGAAATGTTCCTCGTCCGGGGGCGGACGCCTGTTGGTTGCGGTCGAGTCGTTGAGTGATTTAGTTTATATTAGGTTCGATTCCTAACAGCGCTGGTACAATGGTGTTGTGGTTATCTTTTCTCTTTAAGAACGCTTCGCTAGCACTAGACAGGGATGCACTATCAGCACGTGACCTGTCAATTGTTTATCACTACGGTATTACACCATTTGTAAATATGATATGTCTATAAGCAAGGGCTTATGCATAGAAATGGTCAACTTGCTCGACATGTCAATCTCAGCTACGCTATCGAGCACGAGCGAATACGATCGCAGAAATGAAGAGACAATAGTGTACGGATTTCTCAGCATACTCGAATTCTTCTGGTAGACTCTTATCTCGAAGTAATCCGACTTTGAGTTCTTACTCTTGAAAGATATCTTCGAACCTTAGATGATTAGATCACCCTTCTCTTCCTATACAAGCACTTGATTTTCTCAAAAGAGATCCGTCCAAATGCCTGAGATCGACCCAGTCATCTCAGAATATGAGCACGAGAAATTTCGTGCCCGCGAAGCAGATGCCCTTCAAACCCTGCAGAAAGTTGCATCCCTCGTTAAGCCAATCATGCGCCAACGAGGCTGGAAAGTCGGCGTCCTGACCGAATTCTGGCCTCCAGAACAGAACCTCCTAGGTCTGAACTGGAACCGAGGCCAGAAAATATGCCTACGTCTTCGCTATCCCTCCGACGAGCGACAGTTCCTCCCATTGGAACAGGTCGTAGATACAATGCTACACGAGCTCTGCCACATCGTCCACGGGCCTCACAACGAGGCTTTCCATATCCTCTGGGACCAGCTCCGCGAAGAACATGAGCAGCTTGCACGGAAAGGGTACACCGGCGAGGGATTCCTCTCTACTGGTCGGAAACTCGGTGGCGCTCATATACCCAAGCATGAAGCCCGTCGCCGTGCTCGTGCTGCTGCTGAAAAACGCCGAACACTCACCGCAGGCTCGGGCCAGAAGCTCGGAGGCACCCCCGTGGCACGAGGGAAGGATATCCGACAAGTGATTGCGGATGCAGCAACGAGGAGGGCGACTGTTACAAAGGGCTGCGCGAGCGGGACGGATAGGGGTTGGGGGATTGTGGAGGAGACTTCGAAGACTGGGTTTAGGACAAAAGCACAGGAGGACGATGCAAATGAGGAGACAATAATGCAGGCATATATCGACCTCGTTCAGGAGGACGAGATGGAGAAGTGGGGCGACAGCTACGTCCAACCTAGCAAAGAGCATCCTGCTGGTAGCCAAGGCTCTTCCGACAAACCAGCACTAACCGACCCTATCAGCAGACCAGGTGGAACCTCTCTCAAACCAGCGCCGAGCAGTTCGAGAAATCCGCCACTCCCCATCCCCACATCTACAAAACCCTTCCCCTCCCCAATGAACATCATCTTCTCATCCTCGCCTCCCAACCCCTCGTCTACTCCTCCCACCGACGCCTGGATCTGCGACATCTGCACCCTCGTCAACCCCTCCACCTACCTCGTTTGCGACGCCTGCAGCACCGAAAAGCCCGCTCCACCTCCCTCCCCATCGCGCCGACCGAAGCCCTTCCCCTCCCGCCACAGCGAACCCGCAAAGATCTCCACAAACGCCGTGGGCAAGAAGAGCGTCAAGGCATTGGCGACGCTGGATAAGGCGGCGGCGACGAAACCGCTCGGGTGGTTGTGTCAGTGGTGTGGGAATTGGATGGAGGCGGAGTGGTGGACTTGTAGCGGGTGTGGGTGTATGAAGCAGAGTTCGTGATATGTAATTGCTTGTATTTTCTGGTCTGCATAGCGGCGGTGTTTTGTTTCTGCATAGCGAATAGCGTTTTCTCGGGATGCATAAGGTATGGTAGCATTGGTAAAAACTTGAGGATCTAACAACTACTAGTTTCACGAGATACGAAAAGATTAAGAGCATTTATCAGAACACGTAGAGCGCTGCGTAGCGGAAATGCTTGGCTTTTGGAGATACCCTCATCTAAAAGATACCACAGTATGTGCCAGACAGCTACTTTATCAAGCCAAAATTTTAAAGAGAACGAATATACTCAAACCCACCCTGATGTCGCAGAATGCAAAACTCCTGCCCATGTACCAACAAAAGTATATTGATTTCGCGCCCAAGATACCTGAAAGCTCAAAACCCTTAATTTTTCTCCCCATCTCCATCCCTTGACTTACTCCTGCCCCTCTCTTCCTCGCCCTCGGGCTCCGCATCTCGATACCCCTCACCCTTCTCCTCCTCATCAGACAGCAACTGTTCATCCTCGTCGCTCTCGCCCGCAAACGCATCATACAGCTCCCCCGCCCTCCTCTTTGGCCTCTTCCCACCTTTCGCCCCATTCAAAGCTTCTTCCTCTTCCAGCATCTCAAACTCGTAATCTTCGCGACTCGCGCGTTTCCGTTTCCGGTGTTGGAGGTAGAAGTACATTCCAAGTCCGCCGCAGAAGAGGAGGATGAGGAACAAACTGCCGTATATCCAGATTTGGGTGTGTTTGGAGACGCCGAAGGTGGGGAAGTAGTGGGGGAGGAAGTGCTCTGACGTGGTGGTGACGGAGGGGGACGTTTCTGCCTCGATACTCGATAAGGGGCTTGTAGCTGTGGAAGAAGATGTGGATGTTGCAGCAGTACTGGAAACACTCAGCGCCTCGTCCACACCCGTAGGCTTTGCGTTGACAGGCCTGTCCTGATGATCAGACGGGTTTGCTGGGAGTCCGGTTTCCGTCCCTGTACCAGGAGTGATGGGATGCAACGAGGCAGACGCGGAGATGACGTCGTGGTCATCGTCATCTGTTTCTGTAGGCATGGGAAGGAGAGACTGAATCGTGGGATCGATGCATTCGCCCCAAAGGGTGAGCCGCCAGTCGGTAAAGGTACCGTTGTGAGCGTTGACTTCCGTGTCTTTTACTAAAACGCTCCAAGTGCCAATGCCGGGTTCACCCCTAGGTTACAGATTAATGATTAGGCATTGTGCTGGACTGGATGGTTTCTTGGCTTACCAGTGAGCTACGGAAGAGAATGTCCAGTCGACGTAGCCCGAAGGTGCCTCATCGAGCCTTCGGACCACGCTTAGATGGGATACCAGGTTGGTAGGACTGCGTAGCTCAACGCTGAGGTCCCCGCGTCGGGTGTGCTCGATGTTCATGGTTACGGTGACGTGTTCGAGTCTCTCCAGGTTGGCTTTCTGCATGTCTGCTTCGGTAACTTCAAACGAGCTCAATAATCCTTCCACTCCTTCGGGGATCTTGTGCTTCACATGCAACCATGGTGACTTCAGCCAAGCTTGTGGTTTCAGGAGCTCCATTTCCTTGGCCTTTTCTACAACGCGGTAGGCATCGAGTTTGCCGTAGCCGTAAGTATGACTGAATTTCTTCCCAATATATGTCGTGTCCCATTCTTCCTCCTCATTTACGGGGACCGCAGTCTCGACGAGGATGCTTTGCAGGTCCCGCCACGTAAGTTCGGGACGAACAGAGAATGCCAGGGCGAAAATGCCGGCACCTAAAGGCGCTGCAGCAGAGGTTCCACCATGGTTCTCGTAGCACGCGTTGACACCTACATCCGTTGTATGGATCGCATCGCCACTTCCACTGCTGTACGTGACTACCAATTGAGCCGAGCATTTTTCGGAGTAATACGGATGCGTGCCCTTCCTGTCAATTGCTCCGACAGTGATGCTGTAGATACTGTTCGTGTAGCCGTCAAAATTGCAGTTGTCTCCAGCGCCAGCGCCATTCCCTGCAGCGAAGACAAAAATGTTTCCCTTTCCTCCACGACCTTTCTGCACAGCATTGACCATGGCCTTCTCAATCAAGATTCCTGGAGCATCCATGGACATACCGTCATCTGGAGGACCCCATGAACATGAGTAGATCTGGTTTTCCTGATATTTATAATTCATTGCAACGGCCTCATCCTCATCTGTTATGACTTTCGAGAGAATGCGAAGCCCTCCTATCTTAGCATTATACGCAACACCGACTCCACATACACCATTCCTCACAGCCGCAATCTCCCCGGCGCACCTTGTACCATGTCTGTCGTCTGCGAGGCGTGGTTTAGGCTCATCTGTGTTGTCGTTAAAATCGTATGATCCTTCCGCAAAGTAATTGTCCTTGAGATCCTCGCTGTACATGTCGATACCATCGTCAACCATGACCACTGTAGAATTATGACCAGTGATGCCTTGGGTCCATAGACCAGTGACGTTTATGTCATGACCCAGTTGTACAGTGTTGAAGAGATGCCACTGGTCACCGAAAATGGGATCCTCAATACTGAGCATCCTAGCAATCTCATCTCTTGCAGCTACCGCTGCTTCCACCGCAACTGGCTTTTTCTTGGGATCGGTGGGCACCACAATGAGTTTCCCTGCCTCTGCACCAGCAGTTGCTCCACTCTCCGCTTCACCCCCGTGCGGCCCATCCCGAGCGGGTGGAGGTGGTATCGTTGTTCTTTTCTGCATCCGTGGCTTCACCTTCTGCTTCTGCGACCAAAGAATCCCATCGAGAGCACCAACGCCTGTTGATACATCTCGTTTTCTCCGCCGCCTTCGCAAAAGATCGAGAACCCCATCTGCTCCGTGTTTCCTCGCACGGGGTGACGAGAATGTATGGTGGTCTGGAAGTTCGCCGAGTTTACCTTCATAGTCAAGACCAAGCGCCGAGGCTACCTGTTGAGGCGATACATCCGGTTGAAGGTGCAGCGCGTAGTAGTCATGTGTGTCATGATTTCGAGCGTGAAGGTTTGCAGCGGATGACCAGCTGATCAACGCAAGCAACCCCAGGCATTGTGCAATTCGCATTTTGAGGATGTTCAGTGGACCGCCATGGAGTGAGTTAGATATCGCCTCAACGCACTACCAGCGCTGTATATGTTAAAGGGAGAGCTTTGCGTGACGCAGCTCCGAATAGAGTACGTTGCTCGATTTCCCTTTGTCCAATGCTGACCCGGTGAAACTCGCTTGGTGTCAGCGTTAGTCGTAAATTCCGAGAACAAAGATTCCAGGAATTGCAACGGTCGGGTAAATATCTTAGCCAATGGCTTTGTCCGTTGAATAGGGAGTGAAGAAGGGAAACTTATCACAATATGGGCATATGTACAAGTCAATGGCCGTTGCCAAAATACAATACAGTACGGAAGACTGTCCTCTATTAAGCCACAGGGCGCGGTGACAGGGGGGGCGTTCACTAGCTGGCGGGATCTCCCATAGCCCGACATTTATCGACAGGGCTGGGCTGGCGTGGCTGGATCTAGGGAACGAATAAAACCGTCTTTTCTACAAAAGACGTGTTTAAAACCTCTTAGCGGCTTTTTTGCTTCGGTTTCTTGGTATTTAATTATGTAAGCTGGGCAAGGATTATAGTAGGGAGGTTCACCTCGCTGTTGACCGATGACCCCCTCGCTGTCGCCAGTTCTAACCTGCTTGCATTTTCCTACCTCCTACCTCCTACTTCCAGCAATGCCTCCGCAACGTGGCGGTAGGCCTTTAAATCAGCTCATCGTCGATAACTTCTAGAAGATAATCATATCTGGAAGGGTTGATACTGTTCAGTGCCGTCACTGTCATAAGATCATGGCTCATGCAACTGCACGTCAGCAGGTTCATCTAGATCAGTGTGACCAGTACAGAAGAAGACCTACAAATCCGGATCGTCACTCGATTCAGACCACCCTCGATGCAAATATCAGAACCCTCGCCGTCGGTGTAGCTAAAAGATTAAATCAAACTGCGGCAATGGCAGTAAATTGCTATGGTCAGGCTAAATTCTTCGAGCGAGAGTACCCTCAACGAGTATGGAGCTTCCTTTACATGGTGAAGGGGTCAATCTGCAGGCCAATTAACCCTCTATAATTTGCTACTATATATATAGGTAACCACTATATGCACACCACCCGCCTTTGCAGACACACCACCTGAACTTTGCAAAAACACCACCCCCCGCCACTAAGCCTAATCAGGTAATCGTTCTACCCCTGAAAGAGATTTGGAGAAGAACGCTGGGAAGATCACATAAACAGTCGATTTTTGGTGCGAAAAGCACCTCGTTCTCTTCGCTCTCAAGGGCATAATCAAAACCTGAAACATATCTTTTGAACGCTTCAAATCGCCTTCAAATTAAACCTATTTACATCTGAAAAGAGGTCATCATGCTGTCTGAAACGCCTGCAATTTGACCATCTCTTGCTTCACTTCTTGCTTCACCTCTTGCTTCACTTCGTCCTCGTTCTCGTTCTCGTTCTCGTTCTTCACGACTTCGAGAGGCTTGTTGAGGCTGAGTCGCCTGAATAGCTTCGCACGACGGAAGCTCTTTCACGAGTTCGAAGCCAGACGGCTCTCGCTATGTAGACTCTTCAAAGGCTTGCTGTCGCCGCTGAGAGATTTCTGACCGTACACGGTTAGATGAGTCTCGTGGTCGCTCTTTCGCTCTGACAATGACGAACTTCTGAACGCGTAGTATGTCTTTCGAAGCCGTCGTAGCGATAGAAGCAGTGACGACGATGAGTGAAGATGTGACTGACATATCTATCATCTCTTTCTCTTTCATTGTGTGATTCTTCTCTTTCTGAGTCGCTCGAAGCGACTTGACATATCTTCAGTGAGAATGTATGTTCTTCAGCTTCAATGTATCATCGCTCGCTTGATCGTACATGCAATTCTGAATTTCGTGCGCGCATATGAGTCTCGTTGTTCTTGTAAATGTGTTTATACAAGTCACGATCATCATGAATTCAACAGTGAGACGTTTGTATTGTTGATACATCTGACGAAGCGCATGCAAAGTAACAAAGACAGTGAGATCTTGAAAGATAGAAAGACGAAGTTCAAATGATAAATGAGTCTTCACTTTCTTGAGTTTCTGAACGTAATTATGACGTTGATCAAGTAGAAGAAGATTCAATTTATCAATGATGATCATTAAATCATCTGCATCAGATTAGCGAAATTCAATATCATTGAATTCACGCTCATCTGTTGAAAATTGAAGTCGTTGTTTAACAACTTGATGCTCTTCTTCAGCACATAAAGTAACAATGTTGTTGAAGTATAGAAGTCTGTCGATGTAGCATTTAATGAATTTTCGTCGCTGCGATCATATCATTCGCAGTTTGTAAAGTGAACTAAATTTTAGAATTTAGCGAAAGAAACATTTGTCACTTAAAGCTGAATAAAATCGAGATTTAAGCTGAGCTCGTCTGACTGAGTTCTGCTTTTGTTGATAAAATCTGCGTTTATTCATATGTCTTCGAACTGCATCTCGATATAATCTGCGTTTGTTCATATGCGCTGAAATGAATCTTGCTTTCGTCGCTTATGTTGCATATGTTGATTCTTCTATCTATGTATATTATATATATCTACAGAGACTTATTTATAGACAGATTATAGTATGAAGCATCACTACAATGAATGTCATCGTTGTACTCACTTTAGATTTTCAACGATGACTTGTTTTCTCATTCTTCGACATTATATCAACAACAGCTCAAACTCTTCTTCTATTAATTTCATCATTTTCATCGTTACTTTTGACTTCTCACAGTTTTCACAAAGCTCAAATTATTCACTATGAATGCATTGCAGTGATTAATTAGACTTGACGTGTTAACATTCTTTGCAATATCTTGAATTGATTTCACATTATCTGATTTGATCTAAGTTGTCGCATTTTCAATGATTTTATTCTCAATCATAGTGTGCAAGATCTCAAGTAATCACATATTTATCATCTGCAGCAAATTCAATAACTCATTTAACTTTTTCGTGATTTCATCATTATTTTTGAAATTATGAATCTAAGATCAGTTGACTATATTGATGTATGCAAAATTGATCATTTGTGAAAGCATCATAAATGTCATCTTTTTGACTTGTATTTTCGCTTGATGTGCAAGTAAATGATCTCACTCATCAGAGAATTGAGCTTTGCAGTAGTTTGACACAGCTGCTAGAAAGATTCTGTGAGCTGACTTTTCATGATCTTCAATCTCGAGTTAGATTAATTGCATATGTTTGACTGATTTCAAAGCAAATACGCTGATACTTTTTTAACATCTTGACAGAACATTAAAGTTTGACTTGATTGATTAAACTGTCATCGTACTTGAATCACAAGAGCACATTGAATGTAATCTTTGAAATTGAAAATCTTTATTGATTTGCAAGATTGAAGATCAAGAAACACTCAGTATGTTGTCAAGAAATAAAGTACAGATGCAATATAAAAAGTTGTATCAAAGCAACAGAGAAAGCAAACAATGAACATGTGCAATGATCGTGCTAGTAGAAAGATACTGTAAAACGTGTATGTTTTCTGTTTCTATCTACAAGTCGCAATGACATCTATATGTACACTTGAAAAACGCTCTTCGACTCTTTTATCATTGACTTAGATCTCGATCTCTTCTCTCTTACTAACTATCTCATAAGAATGATGCAAGCAGTCTCATGACATTCATCTTTCATCTAATTAGTGATTGTTTCTTGATCATTATAGAAAGAATCAAGAAGAAAACAGAAAGAAAACAGCAAGAAAACAATTTATTCATTAATGCTTGAGAAAACAGAAAGAATACAATCTATCATTAACGTTCAAGCAATTGCTCTTGAACACTTTCATTCATTGTCTTTCATTGACTTAATATCATTCTTGACGCAGTAGAAATAGAATTTAGACTTATAGACTGCAATCTCTGTCTCTTTTATTCTTTTATGAGCTTTTCTCATCTGATTCAATGCAGATTTTCAATGAAATTCAACAAACTTTTTTACTTGCTTCAGATTCTGATCAAACAAAAGACTTCTCTCTTTCAACATCTTCATTAAATTTCAGCTTTAAAGATTTATCAGCACATTCGAAGTTGAACATACTTCTTGAATTTTCATGATGACAGAATGATAAAACGATATTCTCTCTTGTTTATCATTTTCTAGTTCAAAAGAAGTCGCGTCAATGAGTCTTTGATCTCGTAGTGCAACGATCACTTCATTCTTAGTTTCACATTTTGCAATTTTCATGTTGACTTCATCTTTGAAGATCGCAATGTGATAGATGAGCACTGTAATGCGTTGTTCATCAGATTTATCTTTATTATCATGTGATAAATGTGACATTCAGAAATGAACACTGTCTGCAAAGCAAGATTGATTGATTTATTTCAGATCTGATTTTCACGAATCATTTTCATTGAATATCTTGAGTACTACGCAGTGAGTATACTCATTCATTACTAGATTTCGCTTGATCGTTTCTTTTCATCATTTTTTCATGCAAAGATGTAAATCAAGAATGAATTCATCGTCTTTGTCAATCAACTCATTTGCAAACACTGCTGTGTTCTGAATTCAACTTTGTTCTCTATCACTCATCAAATCATTGACATTTAAATTTACATGTTTTATGAGTTCTGAATTGTTCTTGAAAGTGATCTTCATGAAATATGAGAAAGTCAGAAGATCGATTTCGTGATTCAATTGAAGAATCATAGTAATGAGATAGTACATTATATTCTGACGTACTAGTTGTTGCAACGTAATGTACATAGTCATTCTCAATCAGTCGTGATTTGTAAGATCTAAGTCATTTCTCTGATGTCATAAGTACATGTTTAGTTTCTCTCTTATCAAGACTCATGTATTGTCATTTAATATTCAATCAAACACATTTGATAGCATTATTGCATCGTTTTTCTTTCACTTCTGATACTTGATCTTCTCTATGAACATGTTATGAATCAAAGATGTATCAATCTTGTAGTTTTGTGACATATGCGATCGTAGTCGAAATAGTTGTAGTGAGTCAGTGAAGCGAAAGAAACGACTATCTCGACGAAATCAGTCTGCGAAAGTGACATTGATTTTCACGAAATCTAGTTGAAATCTATAGTCATATATGATATTTATATGATCAATAAGTATTTTAAACGACAGCTCATTCATCAATAGCTTGAGTCTATTTTTTAGCTTCTGAAGATGTGAATGATACATAAACATTTCTTCATTCTTAGTTTCAAAGCGATATTCTCTCAGCAACTTCATTGTCATGATTGAAGATATTGAATCAAGATAATCAAGTCTCTGCTTTCATGTATGAAACATTTATATGCAAAAGCATACTCTACTTTCTTTCATTTCTCAAATATTTTCGATGATTTGATAACGTGATCATTGAACTTTCGATCGTACGCTTTCTATCACTGTCACAATGATAACTTTCTTGCAGACACTTGCAGTATCACTCATTTCTGTTTCTAAGCTGTACTGTAGAAGAATCTTTTCGTTATTCATGATTACATCTAGCGAGAAAGCAAGTCTTTGCTCGTCATATTCTGCTAGCTTCGAGAACGTCAAAGCAATCAAGATAAGAAAATGAGAAGATATAAAAAAATGTACGCGTGATGTTCTTGAAGAATTTAACGACGTGAATGAAGCAATCATGTCAAAAGAAATTGATGTGATAACTCTTGATAATTGATGAAATCTTATCATCAGACTTCACATTGCTGACATTGATGAATTAAGATCTGAAATCATTACTACATCGCTTGCAGTCAACATGAAGTGTGAGTCTTCATTCTTTGACATTACTGATGAGTGTCTTGATTGCAATGACAGTATCAATGATCTTGATCTTCTTTCAAAATCAAACTGCGAAACTGCTGATGAGCTAAAAACAGTCTCGACATGATCTGTTTTCAAGATCATGTCGTTGATATACTTACATAGCAAGTCAGACTCTACTCGTCTTCAGTTCATGTGATTTAACTTCTTATTTATTAACATAACTTCAATCTGATTTGCGATCAATTTGTCGAAGTCTGTGAGTTGTAAGAATGAGAAAATCAAAACTTAATCTCTGCTGACAATTGTTTGCATCGCTCTATGATATATTATTTGCTTCATTATTGCTCTGATCAGATGCTCATTCTGAACTCTTGCGATGATCGCACGCATTTTATTCATTGCTTCTCTTTTTATTGAATACAATGAAGAATCTTTCTTTGAAATTCAAAGATTTAATAGCTTCAAATCTCATCTGTTCATCATGATTCTTTTTGTCTCAGTTATATCTCTTCTCTCTTTTTCAATTCTTTCATGCTCAATATTCATCGTCTTTCATTCTTCTTTCTCGCTAGTCATTCTTGAATAAAGTGAGTTGTTATCAAGAAATTTCATAAAGCTGTACATCAGATTCTTTACATTGATGTGTAATTGCATAATCTGATTTCGAAATTGATGAATTGCTGTCTGTCGTTCTTGTTCTGTGCGCAGAGAGTTCAAGTAATTGACTAGTTCTTTTTAATTATTTATGAAGTGTTTCAAATGATGCAACGTTATCACAAAGCTTGCTTTAGTGAATGTCATTGAAATGATGAAAGTAAAGATAGTTAAAGAATTCAAATGAGATTCTTTTGAGAAAATGTGTAAGAGCTTTCGTTGATGAAAGCTTTGATGTGAGTTTTTAATGTTTGAGAAAACAAATGTTGAGTGAAAAGTTACATGAGATGTTTAGTCATTCTAGTTTGAGTTCAAATAACAGAAATGATGAAATACGTAAGATTTTTAAACGTTCTAGTGCGAGTTTAAATAACAGAAATGATAATTATGTTGAAAGATAGAAAATACATGCTGAGTCTTCTAAAGCTCAGCGCTAGTAGAAATTGCTTGCAGTTTTGCAAATAATTCTTCTGCGACTTGCACTTATCATAGCTGAAAGAATGTTGATGACTTGATATTAGTAACAAATCTCTCAGCTGACTGATTGACTATTTCTCTATGCTATCTGCTGCATGTCACATGAGTTAAATTGACTTGATGTAGCGTCATATTGTTTTATCATGTATTGTTTAAGTCGATCTTGATATATCTTTGATCTTTGATCTTGATATATTTTCTGATATGCAATCATCGATCGATTTTGATTCTTGTTCTAAGCTTTAGCTCTAATCATTATGCAGTGAACTTTAGCGCATGTTGAAACCGTGCCTAGAAACTAATCAGAGTGCGTGCGTGACTAGAATGTTTGATTTATAGAGATAGCTATAACTAAGACTTTAAGAATACAGAAGAAAGAAGATATAAAAAGCAAGAAAAACATGCTCTATATAGTAGTTATTCAGATTGATGCTAGTCTCAAAGAGAACGTGTTGAAACACAAGAAAGATGTTGATTTGAAAGATGTTTGTGACACAAAGAAATGTGTTTGTCATAGACATCTGTTAACTACTCGTAACACAAAGAAGTGTGTTTGTCTAGAAAACAATAGAAGCTGATTAGAAGATGCTAGAAAAGAGAAAAGATGCTGAGTCATATTTGAGTCAAATCTGAATCAGATTTAAATCAGATCTCGACTAGATCTTGACTAGTTCTAATCAATTCTGACGCATTCGTAACATTATTCTTTTCTTTGAAAATTCATGTTCGCATGAATAGAACAAATGAAACGCAAAAATTTTCACTGTTTTTCAATTTAGTATGACTTGTCTGAATAAAACTTATGAAATTCGACTAGAACTTCTTTCGAGTTCTCGAATTCTTCTTTATTGACATAGTATCATTCGTTGTTTTGATCTAGTTTCGTTCATTTGATCTTGTATTGTATTCGATCTCAATATCATCTAGAGTTCAGAATGTCATTTATCTCTCAATGCTCATAGTCTTTGATAGTGAGAGATTTAGATGATTCTGAATGCTGTTCTGATAAAAGATCATTGAAATAAGAACGTAATAGCTTCAAATTGAACATCAAATGCAGCTGCTTCATGCTTATTGATAGACAAAGATGATAGAAGATCTCAACTTTGACAGTGATTTGATAGAGTTCTAGCTGTTTATCTTTCAAATTCTTACATGATCTAGTTGTCTTTATGTTTCTAGAGAATAATCAAATTCAGTTATCTACTTCATAAATGACATCTCATCTATGTTTATTGATCTGAGCTTCGATGATCTGCTTCGTCTTTTTCAATTGTTGATGATTGAAGATAAGAAGCTTTTTCATTTGAATGATAATATCATCTGCTTTTCTAGCTTCAAGACGTTCACAAGTAGTTTCGTAGTCAGTCGTATCTGAATCGAAACTCATTCGTGAGTGAAAACTCTTATTGAAGTAAAACGAAGTCATTGAGATGATCGAGAAGATATTGAAATTCTCGCTGAATTCTATCATTGATAGTCATTTTGCTCAGTCGTTCTGCATGTAATTGCAGTAGATTCTTAGTCTTCATTCAACGTCTTGATTAGCTCGTTTCGATTGATCATTGATCTCAGAATGATAAGCTGTTGATAGACTAACTGTGATCTTAAGTCGCTTGCAAAGACTTTGTCACATGATTGATATGAACTGAGAGTCTCTGTTCGAAACAATAGAACTAGATAGATCATGAAGTTGATAGACGTTTCATAGCATGATTCAAACCGTTTCTTCAACTGAGATGTCAGCGTCTTCTCAATGACAGAGAACATAATGACGTTTCTTGATGAGTCAACATATGATTGTGCAAATGACGTTATAATCTTCTGATAGAAATAGCTCAGTGATGAAGTTCATAGCTATATTCTTTCAGCGTTTCTGTGAAATCGAGAGAGAATGAAGAAGTTCATTGATGCTATTTCTAGATGTCTTGCTTTGTTGACAAACATGACAGTTTTGAATGTAACGTCTAATTGTTGTTCGATGATCTGATCAATAGTAGAAACGTTGAACTAGATCAATTGTTACGAGCGTACCAAGGCTGTACAAGGCTGAAGCCCTAATCAATTCGCAGTGAACGCTAGCGAGTTCCCTGCGTAATGATTAGGGCTAACCAGCGAGCTAGCCAGGTTTGGCCCAGATA
>JAABUO010001021.1_pt1 | contig 40143 bp, 36 predicted proteins | sample 5559291 | NCBI WGS metagenome assembly JAABUO01 (sample SAMN10711878, study PRJNA513372) | rock metagenome | isolation source: Antarctica rocks | place: Antarctica: Victoria Land, Finger Mt sud
TTCCGGCGCATCCTGATCCGCTGGGAGAAGAAGGCGGTCAACTACCTGGGGCTGTTGCATCTGGTCTGCGCCTACATCAGAACATGCGCGGGACTTTCAGGCAAGCCGGCCTAATGGGATAGGCTCTTAGCGCGGCCGTTCTGTGGCTGACTAATCTGGTAGGATGTTTACATCTCACGCAGCAGCAATTGGACTCAGCCCGTCAAGATGGTATTCCAGCGTCGTTGCCGGATGACTTGCATTTCCCAGCAGAGTCTGCCCCCGACACTCCCACCGCGCCGCCCTGAACAGGCTAGGCCGCCCGGTGACCGCCCCCCATCGCCGACCCCAGCACGATCTGTGCCGAGGGGGCCAGCGGCGCGGCGTCCGGCGGCTAAGTTCTCCAAACCGCCAACCGCTTGCCGCGCTGGCTCGTTCCCAGAGGAGACCAGAGACAGTAGCATCAAGACATTCCTGTCAAGACGGACACGCCCCCGCCACAACGGCAGGCTATGATGACAGGATCGGTCCCGGTGAAGAGCCTACGCGACCGACTTCAGCCCCTTCTTTTTCACAAGGGTCAGCAGCTTGAGACTAGACCCTTGCGGGTGCTTCTCGCCGCGCTCCCACTTGCTGACCAGTCCGACGCTCACATTCAGGTAGCGCGCAAAAACCGCCTGGCTTGCGGCTTCCCGGACCCGAAGGGCACGGATTTCCGCTGGCGTTAAGGGTTCCACCGGCGTCAGACACAGCGCGTCGAACTCACGCAGCGTGCGCGCGGGCATCGCGCCCGCCGAGTGGAGGTCTTCCGCCGTTTCGTGGATCGCCGTCATGATGGCGCTTTTATATCGCTTCCTCATCACAGATTACCTCGATCAAAGCTCCTTCCTGAAGCACCCTGGCGAGAATATCCTCGTCATAGGCTAACATCACGGAAGCCAATTTCTTGAACCCGGCTAATTCGTCCGCCCCGATGTTTTGTCTCGCGTTCTTCGCAAAGCCATAAACGAAGAAAGCGAGATCACCGATCTTGAACAAGATGATCGTGCGGAACCCGCCGGACTTCCCCTCATCTGGCCGCGCGACGCGCTGCTTAATCACGCCGCCGCCAAGGTTGGCATCAATGTTCCCCTGGCCGGCTTCCCTCACCGCCTGACACAGCGCGGCGTCCACGATGACGGCTCGGCGCGCATAACGGTCAAAGGGCTTGGTTTTGAAGATACGCATCGGCAGTCAGGCTCTTGAGTATTATAGCACTGAGAACCATCATTTAAGAGGGATCAGGCGAAATTATTTCCAGGCCCTATACGCTGCCAGCCCTATCACCGTGTCGTCATGCGCCCCCGGACGCGCCCCCATCCGGGGACAGCTCGCCTGCGCCGTCATCCAGGAACCCACCCCGCCGCGAGCGGCGACCCTCCCCTGTGGGGAGGGTGAAGAGTTGCTGTATCAGGCGTCCGGTTCTCCCCTCCTGCCCCTCCCTAACAGGGAGGGGTGGCGAAGCCCTAGCGAGCCGGGGTGGGTTACTTCAGCCGCCCCACTGCCGCCGCGTCCAGCGTCTTGACGCCCTCCGTGGCGCTGATCTTCAGCGCCTTGCCGTTGTCCAGGACGACCAGCACGTTGTCGCCGAGACTCGTGTAGGCGGCCAGGCGGGGGAGGACTTTCAGCAGGGCAAAATGGGCGTCGCTGAAGGCTTGCACGACCGTCAGCTCCTTCTGCTTGGCCGGGTCGTAGGCGCTATCGGTCCAGACGCCGCCTTGCAAGGTGAAGGTCTTCGCGCCCACCGTGCGGACGCGGTCGCCGACGGCTTTGGCCTGTTCCTCGTCGTAGCCGGCCAGGCCATTGGCGACAGAAGCGCGCTTGGCGGCATGTAGTGTCTGGCTCTGGGTCGTGGCGGTCGCCCCGCTGGAGAGGGCATACACTCGGCTAACGCCCGGCGGCAATGGGGCGGGCTTGGCGGCGGCAGGTGTGCCGCCGGGGAAGCCACCCGCGCCTCCGCCGAAGCCACCTCCGCCGAAGCTGCCCCCGCCGAAGGAGTCGTTCGTGCCGCTGGTTGGGACGGGTGGAGCGCCGAGAGCGACCGGCACACGGTCACGCCGGAGACCGTGGACGGGGCCATTGAAGGGTTGGGCTTCCTCGCTGCCGTCGGTGACGAGGAAGGATGTGTAGGGGGTGACGACGCCGTACTCTCTGGACAGGCGGACGATCTCGGAAACCATCTCGGGGTCATCCGGGCCGCTGGTCGCGTCGGTCTGGCGCAGGCGGATGGCGTCCAGCAGATACCCGATCTTGCGGGTAGCCCACAGGCGCGGCAGGAAGTCGTTCGTGTCGGACACGGCGGGCAGGGTCGTCGTCAGGGCGTAGGACACGGGCTTGCCGCCGACGCTGCCCATCAGGTGGGCGGTGACGGGGCCGCTGCCGGTGTAGCGGCCCGCGATCAAAAGCTGCGAGCCGGTGAACAGGTCGGACAGCTCGGACGGGCGCGGGTAAAGCTCCGCCGTCTGCGCGCCGCCGATCTCAACGTGAACGTCGGTCAGGACGGGCGAGGCGACCTTTTTGTAGAAGCGGGAGACTTTGGCCTCGATGTCCTCTTCGGGGCGGACATAGTCCGAGTCGCCCCGGTTGGCCTCGGCCAGACGGTCTAAGAAGTGGACGTCCACGTCATAACCGACGCCGAAGTCGAACAGGCGGACGTTTCGCGCCCGGCTCAGGGCGCGGGCGTCCGCCGTGATCTTCGCATCATCCGTCTCGCCGACTGTGGGCAGGCCATCCGTCAGGAAGATCGTCATGTTCTGAGAGGCCCCTCCGCCGCCTCCTACTCCCCCATTATTGGGGGCGGGGGGGCCTCCCACCGGGAACATCTTCAAGGCGGCGTCGAGTGCGTCGTGGATGTTCGTTCCGCCCTCGGCCTCGATGCCCTTGACGAAGGCCAGGCCGCGCCTCACGTTGTCGGGCGTGGCCCGCAGCAGGCCGCCGGGGCTAAGGATGTCGTTGGACTCGTTGAACGTCATCACGTTGAACTCGTCCTGGGGCCGCAGGTTTTGCAGGACGTAGGCGAGGGCGTTGCGGGCCTGCTCGATCTTGGGGCCGGCCATCGAGCCGGAGCGGTCCAGGACGAGCACGACGCGCTTGGGCAGGGTGGGTGCGTCCGGCAGGGTCATCTTGGGCGAGGCCATCAGCAGGAAGTAGCCCGAATCGCGCTTGCCTTCCATCTGTTGATTAGGGGGCGTGAAGGCCGCCGGGCGCGGGCCGGGCAGCGAGACGTTGTAGGCCAGCAGCCCCAAGCCCACGGGGTCTTTGCGGACGGTGCTGTAGTAGAGGATAAAGTCGTCCTTGACACGCGCGCTCGTCGCCTCCCAGGTGACGGTCGCCGTCCGGTCGCCCGTGCGGCGGATGCTGACGTCGTGCGTCGGCGAGTAGATGTTGGCAAGGGAAGCGTCGTCCTGGAGCGTCACCTGCACCGTCGTCTCGCGCGGAAGCGGGCCGCCCGCCGCGCCGCCGCCCAGCGTCCCGCCGAGGAACGAGTAGACGTACTTGCGGGCGTCGCCGCCTTCCGGCGGCAGGGCCTCGGCGTACTTCAGAGTCACCTTGCGCGTGGCGTGGGGCGGGACGGGGTACAGCTTGACCTCATACGCGCCGCGCCCGACATAGCGCAGCAGGGCGGGGTCGCGCTGGCGGCGGACAATGCCCTCGTAGGTGTCGGCGGCCTGGTCTTTGTCCAGCAGCCGCCCGGTCATCTTCTTGTCCCCATCGTACAGCGCGAAGTCCGAAACGGTCGCGCCTTCGGGCAGCGGGAACAGGTACGAGCCTTCCTGCGCCCAGTCCGTGTCGTTGCGCCAGGTCTGCTCGACCTCGGTCTGGGCGACGCCGCCCGCGACCGTCGCTTTGATATGGACCGAGTCGATGGTCAGCATCTGCTGGAAGGGCGGCAGCCAGACCGGCGGGCGCGTCCAGGGGGGCAGGGGCGGGAACGGCATGATCTCCCGCCGGACCTGCCGGATTTGGGCGCGGGCGGGCAGCGGCTGGGTGCGGGCGGCGTACAAGGCCCCCGCGCCGACGAGCAGGGGCAGGGCGAGGGTCAGGGTCCGGCGGGTTTGGGTGGGCGGCATCACGGTTCTCCTCCAAAAAAGGGCGTCGTGTGGTTAGACCCGCGCCGCCGGCGGGGCCTTCAATTTGATGGCGAGGCATCATCGGCTGCCCGCCACGGATTGAAATCCGAGGCTGGGGAGCGCCCAGTGTCCAGGGGACACAAGATAAAGCAGACAAGAGGGGCCTCCCTTCTGCGTCTTCCGTCCCTGGACGGTGGGCTTTTCTCAGCCTCGGATTTCAATCCGTGGCGGCCAACGGGCGATCTCTCCGGGTATCATAGGGGCATGACACCCATCCGCGTCCTCTTGCCCGTGTTGCTCCTACCTGCCCTGCTCCTCGCCCTGCTGCTGCCCTCCGTCCTCGCCGCGCCGCCGGGCAAGGGTCGGCCCGCGCCTCCCCGCAAGCCCCGCTACCTCATGGCCCACTACATGCCCTGGTTCGGGGCCAAGCCGTTCTCCCAAGCGTGGGGGTGGCACTGGACCATGAACCATTACCATCCCGACACCATAGTCGGCGGGCGGCGTGAGGCCGCCTCGCACTTTTATCCCCTGATGGGGCTGTACGATTCGGGCGACCCGGACGCGCTGGACTGCCACGTCCTGCTGATGAAGCTGGCCGGCATGGATGGCGTGCTGATTGACTGGTACGGGACGGACGATTACCTAGACTACGGCCTGAACCAGCGGAACACGCTCGCCCTGGTCCGGGCCGTCCAAAAGGCCGGGCTGCGCTACGCCGTCGTCTACGAAGACCAAACCGTGCCCAAACTGATCGCCGGCCATGTCATCCCCGAAGCGGACGCCGTCGCGCACGGGCGGCGTCTGATGGCCTGGCTCCAGGCGCACTGGTTTTCAGACCCCGCCTACCTGACCCAAGACGGCCGTCCGGTCTTCCTCGTCTTTGGGAGCGGCTACTACACATCAGACCAGTGGACGCAGATCTTCGTGGGCCTGCCCCGCCCGCCCTTGTTCTTCACCGAGGACGGTCGCCGCGCGCCCGCCGACGGCGCCTTCGCCTGGCCCCAGCCCGGCGGCGGGACCGAAGCCAGTGTCCGCGCCCTGGACCGCTTCTACACGCTCGCCCCAAGCTGGCCGCAGTCGCTGCCCGCCGCCTGGCCGCGCTTCGACGACATCTATGCCCAGGCCGATGTCCACCCGTCGTGGGGCCACATTGACGACCGGGAGGGCCGGACCTATGCCGAGACTTTGGACCGCGCCCTGAAAAGCGATGCCCCTATCATCCAGCTTGTCACCTGGAACGACTGGGGCGAGGGCACGCAGATCGAGCCGTCGGTTGAGTTCGGCTGCCGCGACCTCGAAGCGACGCAGCGGGCGCGTCGCCGCTCTTTCGATCCCGCCTTCCCCTGCACGCCGCAGGATTTGCGGCTGCCGCTCGCGCTGTATGCCCTTCAGAAGAAGGACGGGGACGACCCCAAACGGCGGGCAAAGCTGGATGCCATCTCCCGCCTGCTCTTCGCCGGGAAAACAAAACAAGCGCGGGCGCTGCTGGCCGGGATGGACCCGGCCTTAAAGACCGCCCCCCATCCCTAAAGGTTAGCGCGCCCTGATTCCGGGGAAACCTAAAGAAAACGCCCCTTTCGTGTTCTTTTCTCATGTTCTTTTCATATTTGCCCCGTATTCTAGGGGTAGCAATCGGTTGACGGAGGAGAAACGCAATGAAGACAGACACATTCCGTAAAGGCCGCGCCGTGGTGGTCGGCCTCACTTTGATGACGACGCTGGCAGCCGCCGCCCTGGCGCAGGGGCCGGACCCTAACGCCCCGCCTCCCGGCGGCTTCGGCGGCGGACCGGGCGGCGGGGGCGGCTTCGGCGGCGGCCGGGGCGGCTTTGGCCGCGCGCCTTTTGCCTTCGGAACGGTCAGTGCCGTGGACGCGAACGCTGGGACGATCACGATCGCCTCGCAGTTCGGCGGCGGCAATAACTCGCAGGTGATCAAGGTTGGCACGGACGCGCAGGTCGTCTCGCAGACCGACACGACGGTGGCCGATCTGAAGGTCGGCGACCAGGTGCAAATCCAGGGCGTGCCGACCGGCATCACCGCCTCGCAGATCACGGCGGGCACGCCGCCGACCGGCCTGCCCGGCATGGGCGGCTTCGGTGGCCGGCGCGGCGGCTTTGGGGGACCGGGCGGCCCCGGCGGAGGCGGCAATGCGGCGGGCGCACCGAACGCGGCTCAGGGCTTTGCCACGGCGACGGGGACGATCAAGGCTTTGCCGACCAAGACCGACCCGCACATGACGATCAGCCTGGGGACGGACGTCCAGCTCTACCTGAAAGTGGCCGACGGGGCCAAGATCACCCGGTACACAGCGCTGAAGCTCACCGACCTCAAGGCCGGTGACCGGATCATCGCGACCGGCCAACCGGGCGCTGACGGCACCCTGACCGCCAGCGCCGTGGGGGTCAATATGCCTATGATGCAGGGCGGCTTCGGCGGTGGCGGCTTCGGTGGCCCTGGTGGTGGCTTCGGCGGCCGGGGCGGTCGCAACCGTCGCGGCGGAGGCGGCTTCGGCGGCCCGAACGGCGGCGGTGGCGGCCCGAACGGCGGTGGCGGCTTCGGCGGTCCTCCGCCTCCCAGCCCGAACGACGGCAACGGCCCGCCTCCGCCCGCCCCGAACGACGGCGGGATGACTCAGTAGAAGCAGCGGGACACAAGGAACAAATGGGGGTCGTCACAGCATCGTGACGGCCCCGTTTTGGTGCGTGGATTTTAAGAAGAGGACGCCGCCGAAGCCCCCCTAAAGGCGGCGGGCGCGGGGCTGTCAAAGGGGAGGCATCCAGAAACCGGGAACTCTGACCGCCCAAACGGGATTATAACAGGATTGGAATGGCGGCACGGCTGCCGCGCCTGGAAAGATCCCTCGTGAATCGCACCCCCGGACTGGCCTTTATCTTCGTCACGCTCCTCATTGACATCCTCGGCTTCGGCCTGCTCATCCCGATCCTGCCCAAGTTTGTCGCCGTTCTGTCGCACCGGGGCATCAGCGCGGGGGCGCGGGACTACGGCTGGCTGCTGGCCCTGTACGGGGGGATGCAGTTTCTGTTTTCGCCGCTCCTGGGCGCCCTGAGCGACCGGTACGGGCGGCGGCCCATTTTACTGCTGTCGCTGCTGTTTTCCGGGCTGGACTACGTCATCATGGCGCTGGCCCCCAGCCTCGTCTGGCTCTACGTCGGGCGGACGCTGTCGGGCATCACCGGCGCGAGCTTCACGGCGGCGACGGCCTACATCGCCGACGTCAGCCCGCCCGAAAAGCGGTCGCAAAACTTCGGCTTGATCGGCGCGGCCTTCGGCATCGGGTTCATCCTCGGCCCCGCTGCGGGCGGCCTGCTGGGAACGTGGGGGCCGCGCGTCCCGTTCTGGGCGGCGGCGATCTTGGCCTTCGCCAATCTCCTCTATGGCTGGCTCATCCTGCCCGAGTCGCTGTCTCCCCAATACCGGCGGCCCTTCGCGTGGCGCGAGGCGAACCCGCTGGGCGCCCTGCGCGTGCTGGGGCGCTATCCGGTCGTGTGGGGATTGACGGGGGCGCTGGCGGCCGGCAACCTGGCAGGGCAGTCCTTGAATAGTACCTGGGTCCTGTTCACGACGGCCCGCTTCGGCTGGGGCGTCCGCGAGAACGGCCTGTCGCTGGCCGTCTTCGGCGCAGTCGCGCTGGTCTTCCAGGTGGGCCTGGCGCGCGTCCTGCTGCCCCGGCTGGGCGACCGCCGCACCGTGCTGGTCGGCCTGGCCGTCGGCGCCGCCCAATACGTCGCCTTCGCGCTGGCGACGCGGGGGTGGATGATCTACGCCATCACATTCCTGGGCGGCGTCAGCTTCCTGTCCGGGCAGGCGATGCAGGGGCTGCTCTCGCGGCAGGTGGGGGAGGACGAGCAGGGGACGCTGCAAGGGGCGCTGACGAGCCTGGTCAGCCTCACCGGCATCGTTGGCCCAGTCCTGGCGACAAGTCTGTTCGCCTACTGGACCCGCCCCGCCGCGCCGGTTCAGGTTCCCGGCGTGTCCTTCTTCCTGGCCGCTCTGCTGACCGCCCTCGCCCTGGCGCTTTCGGTGCGCGCGCTGCGGGAACCCAAGAGGATCGCCCCCTAGCCCCCGTTCTGGGGGACCGAAAAAGACCCCGGAGGGTCGGGTCCCCCGACCCCTACACCGCCGACCGTAGGGGCGGGGAAACCCCGCCCCTCTTTTGGTGCTAATATACTTGACGCACAAAGAGCCTAGAGGCAAGAAAAAGGCCGCTTGTTAGGCGGCTTCGGCGGAAGCAACAGTTGAAAACTACCGCTTTCGTGCCTGAAGGTAGTTCATGGCGGCGACTGTTGGAATCGCCATGATGGGAACAAAAAGAAACGTACTCCAATACGGCATATGGTGGTAATGGAACCAGAATGAGACGGATACAGGGGCTAGGGTCGCAAAGCATAGCCAAAGCACTTGGAACATAAACTTCTGAGCCGGTTGTCTGTTCATCATGCCGCTTCCTTGTGACGCTTCTTGGGCTTGCCCCCTTGCTCTTGTTTCTGCTGTTCAGCCTTTTCCTTTGCGATCTCTTCGTCTAGTTCGTGCTTGGGGACGGCGAAGAGGCGGCGGGCTAGGTCGGTGAAGTTGTCGAATGGCGTTGGTTTTTCGGCGGGGGCGTCGTCATTCATCTTAGTGGCAGCCTTTCAACTTTCCCGTTGTCATTAACACGCAAAAGGCTGTTGTTTTCATGCTCTACCCCTTTCTGTATTGATTGCCAGTTCTTTACCACGAAAATTGCCTGATCCCAGCGCGGGCGATTAACATAGCCGTTAGGGAAAAACACAGTTTTCAAGTTCTGTTCTATAAGAACAGACCGCTGGGCGGCATTCTTGTAAATCCTGAGATCGGTAGTTACCGCCGTCCATCCTTCGCTCGCGACTCTAGGAATCCATACTTCGTCAGGGGTTGACGCTTCCATGGATTCTGTCAAATGCAGGCTTCAACACCCAGTTCTTTTAGGATGTTCACGATCTGCCGACTGAAGTTGTTATCGAAGAAATACACTAGGCGGCTTTTAGAAGGGCCTCGTATTCAATTGCGTTGGATACGGCTTCCTCGCTGACGCCATACCATTTAGCAATGTCCCGCGGCGCTTCACCAGTCCTTGCCATTTGATACAAGACATAGGTTGAAACACCGGACGCTTCATCTATAGGCTTGCCAAATGAGCGTTTCGGGTCAAGAACTATGCCTTTCTCTGTTCCCAAAGGATAGTAGCGGATAACCCCCAGGTCGCTATACTCCAAGTTCCTGAAATACGGACGGGCGATCTCGTCAATCACCATTTGGCTCAATTTGAGGTCTTTCAAGACCTTTGACTTAGTAACTCCTTCAATGTCCTTGAACTCTAAAGTGGCGAAGATGCCTTTGCCGTCAGTATCAAACTGCTTCACTGCAAAGGGGTGGTTGTTGTTAAAATCCCGTTGCGCTTCTGACGCTGCTGCGCGTATAGTATAGAGCGAAACGCCCTCTCTGTGAAACAGCCGAATGAACAACAGTTCAATTAGGTTTTGGAACGTCAAGAACACTTCATTGATGCCGTCAATAGTTGACAATTGAATCAATGGCGGCGAATATCGCTTGTGGTCTTTCCGTCCAAAGTAATAGCCTGTCACCCAACGGCGAACGGTATCCGCCCGCATTTGCAGTATCCGGGCGGCTTCGGATATTGAGTATAGTCCTTTTCCGAGTAGAGAACCGTCTAGCATTTTTTGCCCTATTTCGTTAGTGATACTCTCATTATACCACAGCAAACAAATGTTTGTCTCTGTGGTTAGTGTTTGTTTTGGCTAGGTTCTCTGCTGGTGAATCGCTTTCCTTCCTCATTTTCGCTGTTATGAGCCGTACAGGGTTAAGTGCCCGTGCGTCAACTGCTCATACGTCAGGCTCCGGCCCGCTATTCGCCCAAGAGCCGCCGTGAACCGTTGCAGGTCGCCGTCTTTGCAGGCATTGTAGCGGTAGACCTGTTCGTCAAGATACCGCTCTAGGTGCTGAGGAGAGCAGTAAGTGTAAGTGCCTTTGATCGTTCGCTTTAGCAAGCACCAGAAGTTCTCTAGGCCGTTCGTGTGAACGCCGCCCTCCACATACTTGACGGCGTGATCTACAAACAGGTGGTAATATTCCGGCGTCAAGCCCCGATAGGCGGGGAAGGCATCCGTCACTAGCAGTGTACCCGGATTGACCTGCTTCTGAATCTCGCCGTGCAGGGTTTCGCGCTTGGTGTTGTCAATGACGAACGCCCGAAGTTCGCCGCCGCGCTCTTTCAGGTCCATAACAGCCGTCTTGCCGACGGAGCCGCGCCCGGCGTGAAGTTTCTTGTCTTCGTGCTTGTTCTTTTCCAGGCCGCCGATGAATGTCTCATCCGCTTCAACCGCGCCGGACAGTTTGCGGAACGTGCCCGTCTTCATGGCAAGGCGGATGTGGTGGAGCATGAACCACGCGCTCTTTTGCGTCACACCGATAGAGCGGTGGAGTTCGTAAGAGGAAACGCCGTTCTTGGCATTGGCGATAAGCCAGATCGCCGTCAGCCACTTGTCCAGCCCCAATGGGAAATCTGCAAATATCGTGCCAACCTTGATTGAAAACTGCTTCTTGCAAGAAATACACCGCCAGATACGCCGGGTGGCGATAAAATGGGCGTCCTTCGCCTTGCAGTGGGGGCAGACAATCCCGTCCGGCCAGACGAACGCCATAGCGATCCTACTGCATTGGGGGCGGGGGTGTCCTACTGCCCCAGCGGCGCCATCGGCGGCAGGCCGGCGCCCGGAGGGCCGGGCGGCGGTTCGGGCGACGTGACGCTGGCGATGACGTGGAGGAAGGCCGGCTTCAGGGCGGGCCAGTCGGATTCGAGGCACTGGCAGACGACGACGGCGGTCGTGCTGCCCCCCACAAGCGAGGCCCGGTAGCCGTGGACGCGCCCGCCCAGCCCGAAGACGTTGCCGTTGGCGGTCCATTCGGACAGGCGGGCGTCACCCATCTTCTGCTCGAAGTCCGCTACCTTTGTCTCGTGGTAGCCCTTGTGGATCGCCGAAGTCGCGATGCGCCACTGCTTGTGCAGCACGCCCGCTTTGGAGCCGGTCAGCGTCTGCGGGTCGGCGTTGTTGTGCATCACGTCATAGGCGACCAGGGTGGCGACCGTGTCCGTGGTGATGTCAATCGTGGCGCTGCCCGATTGGAACAGGACGCCCCCGGTCGTCGAGTCCTTGCCTACCATCTGCTGCGCCTTGTCGGACGGCGTCGTCTCCCATCCGCCCGGCGCGGCGCAGGAGAACGACTTGTCCTGGGCGGTGAACGTGGTCCAGGTGGTCGGAGCCGTGCCGTGCTTGGGCGTCAGCAGGAAGACTGCGACGAGGAGGACGGCGACGACAGCCAACCCGACACCCAGCCATATCCCCATCTTGCCGCCGCTCCCGGAAGGCGCGGCGGCGGCGGGGCGCGCGAGGTACGACGACCCGCCGCCGGGCCGGGGCGTATACGCCCCCGCCCCGCCGCCGGGCGGGATAAAAGCTGGGCCGCCCCCAGACGGCGACGGCGGGGGCGCGGCGACAGGGATCGGGTTCCCGGCCAGATCATACTTGACTTCAGGCGCTCCGCCCCCCGGCTGGCCGGACGACGGTTGGGAGGACTCAGGTTCCGGCATTGGGTTCCCGGCCAGGTCATACTTGGGCATCTTCGGGCGCTCCTTTGTCCCGCCGGGCGCGACGGCCATGATTACGGATTCAATGCCGGCGAGAGTGCTGCCATTATACGAAAAGCAGGCGGGCCTGTCAAGAAGAAGGTAACGGAAGTTTCTCGGACAGGACGGGCGACTTCAGTCGCCATATCTTCCCCGGCCACTCCTGCTTCAGTTGACAGCCCGCCCCCGAATCTGCTATCCTGCGGGCATGAACGAGACGATTGACTTGGCCCCCGAAGGGCGGCGGTTTTCCGTGGCGGCGGCCGGGGACGCCGCGCGCGTCCGTGTCGAGGGCGAGCCGGGCAAGGTCGGCGGGCGCGCCTGGGCCTCGGCTGATTCGCTGGTCGTGGACGTGCGGCAGGAATCGGCCGTCGCGCTGCCCGTCCAGATCGCATTCGGGACGGCGCGGGACGCCCAGACGCCCGCCCTGCGCGCCGTCCTGGGTGTGCTGCCGGGCGTCACGACGCGGCTGGTCTTTCCGCTGTCCGCCCTGAACGCCGAGACCGTCTTCCTGCCCCGGACGCCGGGGCGGCTCAAGGCGACGGTGCAGGGCGTGCCAACACGAGTGGAAGACGTGTGCTGGGTAGAAATCGCCGTGGGCAAGGTGGGCGCGGACGTTTCGGTCGAACTTTCCAACTGGCAGGTGACGGCCGACCCTCAGCCCCTCGTCCCGGACGGGCCTGTCCTGGTAGACGAGCTCGGCCAGTGGACGGCGCGCGACTGGCTGGGCAAGGCGGGAAGCGCGGAGGAGATAGCCCGCCGACTCCAAGCGGCGGCGTCCGCGCCCCCGCCCGCCGCGCGGCCCGGCCTGACCCGCTGCGGCGGCTCGGCCAGCCTCACGTTCGCCCCAACGGGATGGTTTCGGACGCACCATGACGGGCGGCGCTGGTGGCTGGTGGACCCGGAGGGCGGGGCGTTCTGGAGCGCGGGCGTGGACTGCGTCGGGCCGGAATCCAGCGCTTGGGTGTCGGGCAATGAGGCGCTGTGCGCGTGGCTGCCGCCGCAGGAAGGCGCGTTCGCGCCGGCGTGGCACGGGGCGCAGTTTTCCTGGGCGACGGCCAACCTCATTCGGGCCTTCGGCGACGCTTGGCGGGAGGGCTGGACGAGCCTGACGCGGCGCGCGCTGGCCGGCATGGGCTTCAACACCGTCGGCAACTGGTCGGACGGCGAGTTCGCGCGCGGGTCCGGCCTGCCCTACGTCTGGCCCCTGGCGGGGTTTCCGACGACCGAGACGACCGTCTTCCGCGACTTCCCCGACGTTTTTGCGCCCGAATACAAGGCCCGTGCCGAGGCGTTCGCCCAGCAGCTCCTCCCCTTCCGGGACGACAAAATGCTGATCGGCTACTTCCTCCGCAACGAGCCGCTGTGGGCCTTCGGCGCGTTCCGCCTGGCCGAAGAAATGCTGCGCCAGGACCCGGCCCGCGCGCCCCATTGCCGCCGCGCCCTGGTCGAGCGCCTGCGCGCGGCGCATGGCGACGACGCCGCAGCGTTCCGGTCGGCGTGGGGGGGGCTGGCCCTCGGCTTCGACGCCCTGGCGGAGTACCGCCTGCCGGACCCCGCCGCGCTCACGGACGCGGCGCGGGCCGACTTGGGCGCGTTCTCCCGCGAAATGATTGATGCCTATGTCCGCATCCCCAGCGAGGCGTGCCGCGCCGTGGACCCGCACCACCTCAACCTCGGGATGCGCTGGGCCTGGATCGCCACCGACGACCTGCTGGCCGGATCGGACGCCTGCGACGTGTTCTCCCTGAACACCTACAGCTTCGGCGTGGACCCGGAGGCCGTCCACAAAGCCGCCGCGTCGGGGCGGCCCGTCCTGATCGGCGAGTTCCATTTCGGCGCGACCGACCGGGGCCTGCCCGCCTCCGGCCTGAAAGGGGTTCACACGCAGGCGGACCGGGGCCGCGCCTACCAGTACTTCGTGGAGCAGGCTGCCGCCCTGCCGGACGTGATCGGCACACACTATTTCCAGTGGAACGACCAGCCCTTCTTGGGCCGCTTTGACGGCGAAAACTGGCAGATCGGCGTCGTAGACGGCTGCCACCGGCCCTACCCGGAGTTCGCGGACGCCGCCCGCGAAACGCACGGGCGGCTCTACGACGTGGCGATGGGCCGGGTGGCCCCGCTGCCCGCGCCGCCGGAAGAAGCGGGACGGCTGGGATATTGAGGCGGGGCGTCCACTGGTAGGGGCGCTGCCTGCCGCGCCCTTACGTTGAAGGTTTGACAAACCCCTGCAAAAGTGCTATCCTTGCCGCAGGAAGAACTCCGCACGCGAGGCGACGCCCATGACACACTCCCTCGGCACGTTTTCGTTCGTTTTGCACTCCCACATCCCCTATGTCCTCGCGCATGGCCGCTCCCCGCACGGCGCCGACTGGCTCTCCGAGGCGGCGGCGGAAACGTACCTGCCCCTGCTGGATACTTGCCGCCGTCTGATTGCCGAAGGGCTGTCCCCCAAGATCACCCTGGGCCTGACTCCGGTTCTGGTGGAACAATTGCGCGACCCCAGCTTTCAGGACGAGTTCTCGGGCTACCTGCGCGGCAAAGTGGAGGCGGCGCAGGCCAACCAGGAGCAGTTCCGGCGGGACGGCAATTACCACATGGCCTACCTCGCGCGCTATTGGGAGGACTGGTACGGCAGGGGTCTGGCGGACTTCGAGGGCAAATATGGGCGCGACATCGTCGGTGCGTTCGGGGCGCTCCAAGACGCCGGGCATATCGAGATCATCACGAGCAGCGCGACGCACGGGTATTCAGCTCTTTTGTCCCAGGACACCAGCCTCCAGGCGCAGGTGAAGACGGGCATTCAGTCGTACCAGCGCCACTTTGGGCGCAAGCCGCGCGGCTACTGGCTGCCGGAATGCGCCTACCGCCCCCGCTACCACTGGGCGCCGCCGGTCAGCGTGCCGGACGTCCCGCGCACGCCTGTCTTGCGTAAAGGTGTGGACGAGTTTTTGGCCGAGAATGGCATCGAATACTTCTTCGTCGAGGGCAGCCTGCTGCACGGCGGCGAGGCCCTGGGCGTCTATGCCGACAAGTTCGGGCCGCTCAAAGAAATTTACAAGCAGTTCCAAAAGGAAACGGTCAAGGTCGAGTACCGCCCGTACACGACGTACCGGCCTTATCTGGTGGACTCGTCGGGGCAGTTGGCGCACCCGACCCTAGCGGTCTTCGGGCGAGACTCGGCGACGGGCCATCAGGTCTGGAGCGGCGAGCACGGTTACCCCGGCGACGAGTGGTACTTGGAGTTCCACAAGAAGTTCGTCATGGAGCGCGAAAAGTCGCTGGGCCTGCGCTACTGGCGCATCAGCGCGGACAAGGCGGACATGGACGCCAAAAGCTCCTACGATCCACACCGGGCCGAGCAGCGGACGCGCGATCATGCCGCCCATTTCGTGCCCCTCGTGAAAGAAGTCCTCAAAGTCCAGAATGACCCGCAGACCATCCTCACCGCCGTCTATGACACGGAGTTGTTCGGCCACTGGTGGTTCGAGGGGCCGCAGTTCTTGTACCACGTCCTGCGCCAGATGGCGCTCGACCCCGAAATCACGCTCCAAACCGTCGGCGAATACCTGTCAACGAACCCCGCCACCTTGCCTGTGACGCTTCCTGAAGGCTCGTGGGGGGAGGGCGGCTTCCACTACATCTGGCTCAATGAGGGGACTGCCTGGTCGTGGAAGCTGGTCTACGAGGTGGAGGCCGAGATGTCCGCCCTGGCGCGCGAGTACGGCGACAACGCCCCCGCCGCGCCCATCTTGAAACAGGCCGCCCGCGAGGCCCTGCTGCTGATGGCCTCGGACTGGCAGTTCTGCATCTCGACGGGAGGGGCCAAGGACTACTCCGAGGTCCGCCTCCGCAACCACTACGACAACTTCCAGGCGCTGGCCGCCCTGACCCGCCGCGCCGGGGCCGGGGAGGAATTATCGGTCGGCGACTGGAAAAACATCGCTGAGTGCGAGGCCCGCGACAGCGTCTTCCCGGACATCGAGCCGCGCTGGTTCGCGCGCGTCGAACACCCGGCGGAGTAGGAAGTCAAGCGGAAATGAGCGATTACACCTACCACAAGAGTCTGCGCCTGCGGAATTTTACTGCCTTTCAGGATGCTTCGTTTGACTTCGTGCCGGGCATAAATGCTTTTGTGGGGGAGAACGGCACGGGGAAGACTCATGTGATGAAGGCCCTGTACGCGATGCAGCTCACGCAGTCGCGTGTGTCGCGCTCAATCAGCACGACACTCGAAGATTTGTTCCAAACAAAAGACGTCGCAGACATGGTCCGCCTGGGAACAGGAAAAGGCGCGATTGCTGACGTCGGCGGTTTTTATGCAGGTGATGAGTGGTCCTACGCTATTGAACGCGGTGTCCCCACGGGAGTGGCTGTAGATAACCGCACATTGAAGGCCGAGCGGCCCGTGTTCATCCCCGCCATTGACATGATTGGGACACACGAAAGGCTTCACTGAAGCCTATGAGGAAGTCCGGCTTGACTTTGATCTCACCTGCCGGGATGTCGTAAACCTGCTACGGCTGGAGCGCAGAAACGGGAAGGCTTCGGCGTCCTCGGATGCAGGCCTAGACAAGTCACTCGCCCGCCTTTTGAATGGCGAAATCGAACGTGATGATGAGGGGCGCTTTTATCTGGTCAGTGCTCTTGGCCGGCTGCCGATGCCGATGGTTGGAGAAGGGTTGCGTAAGATCGCGACCTTGGCCCAACTCGAACGCAACGGGTGGCTCTCGCCGGGTACGACGCTCTTCTGGGACGAACCGGAAGTCAATCTGAACCCCTTGCTGATGGGCGAGGTCGTCGGTGCGATTCTGTCCCTGACGCGCCGGGGCGTTCAGGTGTTCCTCGCCACCCACAGCTATGTGATCTTAAAGGAGCTTGACCTCCAGACGCGGAAAGGCGATGCCGTCCGCTATTTCGCATTCCAGCCGGGCGATGAAGGCACAACGGTCAATGCGCCCGAAGACTTTGCCCTGCTCAGGCCGAACCCAATCTTGGACCAATACGACTCGCTCTATGACCGTGAGCTAACCCGCTCTACCGGAAGGAATCGTCAGGGTGAGCGTGTTTATTGAACGCCGGATCGAGTTTGACTTCACGAGCGCCGTCAGCGTTGTTCAGCATGACAAGCCAGCCCCTGGTCATGGCAATTCGGTGTGGTCCGGCGTGGACTTCTGCATCGAAGAGCCGCCGGATTGGATATGGCTGGAAGTCAAAAGTTGGGATCCGACCCACATTCCGGCGAGGGACAAGGGTGGGAGTCGTTGGTCGTTCCTCTGCAAGATGAGAAGCAAGTCATTCACAAAGGAAATGCGAGACAAGTTCCTCGGAACCACCGCTTTCCTGACATGGAGAGGCGTTTTTCCGCTCGCGCCGACGCGATTCGTTCTCCTGTTTCAGCCGCCGCGCCCTCTCGATTCCGCCCTCCTAGTGACGTTTCAAACTCGGATAAAGTCCCAGGTTCCGAACCTCACTATTTGGGCGCAGCCTATCTTTGTTGCCGTACTTGACGTGGCGGAGTGGAACCGGCGCTATCCTCAATACCCGGCGCGGCTGCTTTAAATGCTTGGGAAGTTTCGCAATGCAATCGAAACGCAGTAAAGATGGGAATAAACAAGCAGGCAAGACAGCGTTGCCATTCAGGAGGCGAACGATGGCGATCACATTAGAACTGCCGCCGGAGCAAGAACAAAGCCTGCGGCATCGGGCGGAGATGGCTGGACAGGATGTGACGACGTATCTGCTACAGCAGGTCGGTCTAAAAACCGCGTTCACGCCGCTGTCGGATGAGGAGTGGGAAAAGCTGGCGGATGAACTGGCGGACACGGCTCCGACGGACGCGCCGCTGCTCTCCGATTACGCCGTATCGCGTGAAGGCATTTATGAGGACCACGACTGATGGCAACGGCCGTCGACGCTAATATCCTTTTGCGTCTCGCTCAGAAGCAGCATCCGCTGTACCCTGTCAGCCGGAACGCCGTCCGAACGCTGGAGGCACAGGGCGAGACGCTGTGCTAGCTCCCGCAAAACGTCGTGGAGTTTTGGAACGTCTTGACGCGGCCCGCAAGCGCACGGGGCGGATTCGGGCTGACGCCCGCGCAGGCCGACCGGCGGACGCGGATGCTGGAGCGGCTTTTCACGCTCCTGCCCGATACGCCCGCCGTACATGCCAAGTGGCGGCGGCTGGTGGTGCAGGTCGGCGTGTCCGGGGTGCAGGTCCATGACGCCCGGATCGCGGCCTGCCTGCGCGTACATGGCGTGACGCGCCTGCTGACCTTCAACACGAAAGATTTCGCGCGCTACTCAGGATTTGACGCCGTGGACCCGGCGCAGATTTGATGTCCGTTTAGGCACTGTCTGTTTACGCAAGGAGATCAACACGATGAAAGCCGTCGTCATGGCGGGCGGGGAGGGGACGCGGCTCCGGCCGCTCACTTCCAGCCGTCCCAAGCCTCTCGTCCCTATCCTCAACAAGCCGTGCATGCAGCACACCATCGAGCTGCTGAAGCGCCACGGCGTCACCGACATCGTCGTCACGCTCTACTATCTCGCCGATGAGATCGAAGGGTACTTCGGCGACGGGTCCGAACTGGGCGTCAACCTCATTTACACCGTCGAGGACACGCCGCTGGGCACGGCGGGCAGCGTCAAAAAGGCCGAGGAGTACCTGAAGGACGACACCTTCATCATCGTCTCGGGCGACGCCCTGACCGACCTGGACGTGGATAAGGCGCTGGCCTTCCACCGCGAAAAAGGATCGGTGGCGACCCTCGTTTTGCAGCATGTGGACAACCCGCTCGAATTCGGCGTCGTCATCACCGACGACGGCGGGCGCATCCGGCGGTTTTTGGAAAAGCCGAGCTGGGGCGAAGTCTTCTCGGACACGGTCAACACGGGCATGTACATCCTGGAGCCGTCCATCTTCAACTACATGCAGCCGGAAAAGAACTACGACTGGTCGCAGGACATCTTCCCGCAGCTCCTCACGAAAGAGGAGCCGATGTTCGGCTACGTCCTGGGCGAATACTGGACCGACGTCGGTTCCCTCCAGCAGTACCGGCAGGCGCAGTACGAGATGCTGGGCGGGCTGACGCAGCTTCCCATCGAAGGCCGCCGCGAGGGCGGGCACATCTGGATCGGCGAGGGAACCGAAATTGACCCGGCCGCCCAGATCGTCGGCCCGGTCTGCATCGGCAGGAACTGCCGCATCAAGGCCGACGCCCACATCGGGCCGGACACGGTCATCGGCGACAACTGCCTGATCGAAGAAGGCGCGACCTTGCAGCGGGCCATCGTCTGGGACTCCAACTACATCGGCGCGCGTTCGCGCCTGACCGCCTGCACGGTCTGCTTCCGATGCACCATCAAGGAAGACGTGGACATCCAGGAAGGCGCGGTCGTCGGCGACCGCTGCCATATCGAGGGCGGCAGCACCATCCGGCCCCTGATCAAGCTGTGGCCGGACAAGATCATCGAGGCCGGCTCCATGGTCACCATGAGCCTCATCTGGGGGTCCAAGTGGCAGGGGGCGCTGTTCCGCAACCTGGGCGTGTCGGGCATCGCCAATGTCGAGATGACGCCCGACTTCGCCACCAAGCTGGGCGCGAGCTACGGGGCCTTTTTGAAGAAAGGCGCGACCGTCATCACTTCCCGCGACTCGACGCTGGTCTGTCGGATGCTCAAGCGCGCGCTCATCGCCGGGCTGGTCTCGGTCGGCGTCAACGTCCTGGACAACGAGGGTATGCCCCTGCCCGTGACGCGCCACACGATCCGGTCCACCAACGCCGTCGGCGGCATCCACGTCCGGCTCGCGCCCGACCAGCCCAACCTGGCTCTCGTCGAGTTCTTCGACAAGAACGGCATCTACCTGTCCACGAACGGCCAGCGCAAGATCGAAACGATCTTCTACCGCGAGGACTTCGGGCGCACCGCCGCCGACGAGGTGGGCGAGATCGCCTATGTGCCGCGCGCCATCGAGCAGTACGACCAGGACTTTTTCCGACTGCTGAACACCGAGGCTGTCCAGAAGCGCGGCTTCCGCGTGGTCGTAGACTACGGCTATAACCGCATTTCCAGCATCCTGCCTCGGATGCTGGGCCGGCTCGAGACCGACACCATCGCGCTGAACGCCTACACCGACCCCAAGAAGTCTCCCAAGACGGCTGCCGACCGGGCCGTCCTGGTCCAGAACCTGAGCGACTATCTGGTCACGCTGAAGGCGGACATCGGCATCTTCCTGCGCGACGACGGCGAGCGGCTGACGGCGGTGGATGAGACCGGCGCCGTCCTTTCCGGCAGCGAGCTTCTGGCGGTTTTCGCCCTGCTGGTGGCCCGCGCCAAGCCCGGCGTCCAGGTGGCCGTTCCCGTCACCGCGCCGTCCACCATCGAGCGCATCCTGGCCGAGCACGGCGGCGGCGTCACGCGCACCAAGACGGACGTCCGCGCCCTGATGGCGACGGCGGCGGAGGGCAAAGAAGGAATCGCGCTGGCCGGCGACACCGAGGGCGGCTTCATCTTCCCCGAGTTCCACCCGGCCTTCGACGGCCTGTTCTCCTTCGCCAAGCTTCTGGAACTGCTGGCCGTCCAGGAAACCACTCTGAGCGCGGTGCGCGCCATGCTGCCGCCCTACTTCATGGCGACGGAAACGGTGGCCTGCCCGTGGGAGGTCAAGGGCCGCATCATGCGCGTCCTGACATCGGAAAGCGAGGGCACGAACACCGAGCTGATTGACGGCATCAAGACCTATCGCGACGACGGTGCGTGGGTGCTGGTCCTGCCCGACGCTTCCGAGCCGTTCTTCCGCATCTTTGCGGAGGCAAGCAGTCAGGACCGGGCCAACGAGCTGGTGCATCGGTACATCCTGAAGATCGGCGCGCTGAAGTCGGAGTAGAAGGGCAGGATCGTCAATGACCGTGATGGTAAACCCCGCGCTTCCCCAGGATCGGGGACTTGAGGCGGCCGATCCGCCCCCTGCGGACCAGACGTATCTTCGCCCGCGCCGCTGGACGCGGGCGGAGTATTACCAACTCGGCGAGGCCGGATTCTTTGACGGGGAGCGCGTGGAATTGCTGGATGGGGAGGTCTGGACTTTGCCGCCACAGGGGACGCCGCACTTTTCGGCCATACGCCGGGCCAGTGGAAGCCTGGACGCGGCGTTCGGCCCCGGCTTTGAGATTCGGGAACAGGCACCGATCACCCTGGACGACGGCACCGAGCCGGAGCCTGACGTGGCGGTCGTCCCCGGCTCGTGGCGCGATTACGAAGACCATCACCCCACCCCGGCGGAAGTCCGACTGCTGATTGAGGTCTCCGATGCCACCCTGCGGAAAGACCGTGGGGAGAAAGCGGAAGATTACGCCCGGGCCGGCATCGCCGACTACTGGATCGTCAACCTCGTCCATCGGCAGCTAGAGGTTTACCGTGATCCGTTCGCCCGCCCCGACGGCGCCTTCTACCGCGCGAGCCAAATCCTGCTGCCCGGAGAATCTGTGGCCCCGCTGTCCGCGCCGCAAAGCAAGGTCGCCGTCGCGGACCTGCTGCCTGCCGTTCCGCCGGCCCCGGACGGGCCGGCGGCCTAAGACTGAAAGACAAGCGCGATGACCGAGACAGACACGCCCCCAGCGCGGGGCCTGAAGACGAGGGGGCCAAAGACGCGGGCGCTGGGGCTGCTGGGGATGTGGCTCTGCGCCGTCGCCCTGTTCCCGCTGCTCGCAGTCTGGATGGGGTTCTTTCATCCGCGCCGGCCCCTGCACCTGCCGTCCGTCGGCAGCCCCAAGTTCTGGCCGATGGTGGGTCTGGATGTTTTGGTGGCCTCGCTGATGACCCTCTCGGCTTGGAGTGACCGGAACAAGCCTTCCCGGCGTCGGGCGACGTCCCCGGCGACGCCTAAAGACCGCCTGCGGCGAGGGCTGGCGGGCGCGGGTATTCTGGCGTTTTTGATCCTGCGCGTCCTGGCCGCCAACCCCGGCGCGGCCGTCAACTGGCCCGGCGTCCTGGGCGGCGCGGCAGCCCTGGCCCTCTTGTTCGTCCTGCTGCTGCGGTGCGCCGCCCTGGCCCAGCCGCCCCCCGCGCCGCCCCCCATGGGGGAGGAAGCCGGGGGCGCGGCCCCGACTTCCCTGCCGTGGCCGCCCCCGCCCGCGCCCCTCGGCGTCCGGCCGCCGCCGAACCGCTATCGGGCCGAGGTCAGCGCGCGCGAGGCCGTTTATCACCGTCCGCCGGCGGCGCGGATCGGCGCGTGGGTCGGGGTCTTGTTCTTCGTCACCATGTTCGCCGGCTCCCTGGGGTTCGCCCTGCTTGGCCTGGGATTGGTCTTTGTGCCGGGGATGCATATGCGCGAGAACCCGGCCATGGCCCTGATGATGGGCAGCGGGGCCGTGTTTTTCGTCTGCGCCGCTCTGTCCATTTTGGCGATGACCGGGCCGCGCGTCCTGCGCGTGTCGCCGTCTGACCGCACCTACACCTACCGAGCCTCCGCCCCCCTGCGGTGGCCGGTGATGACGGGCATCGTGGGCGCGGCCAACCGTGACGAGCTGGGCCTGCCCTGGCGCATCTCCGAATACCGGGGCGATGTGGGGGACATGGCAGGGATACAGATGCGGGAAACCATTTACAAGTCGTCTACTGCTTATTCGCTCTTTCTGCGCTGGCGGGACCCGGCCCGCCCTTCCCTGCGCGTCGGCTACGCGGTCACAGAAGACAAGGCCCGCGCCTTGCAGGCGCAGGCGGCGGACGACCTCGGCGTACTGATGCTTCCCGATGAGACGGACGGAAAGCTTACGGAATGAGACTTCTCTCCCTCCAAGTAGGCCGCCCCGCCGAGCGCGTTTCGGCGCTGGCGGACGGGCAGGACGCGGCCTGGATCAGCGGCATTTGGAAGTCGCCCGTCCCTGTCGGGGAACGGCGGCGGCTGGGCCGGGTCAACCTGGACGGCGACGCGCAGGCCGATCTCAAGAACCACGGCGGGCCGGACAAGGCTGTCTGCTGCTATGCCGCCGAGCATTACCCCGCCTGGCGGGCCACGCTGGGCAAAGCCGAGGCCGAGTTCCCCTACGGGGCGTTCGGCGAGAACTGGACGCTGGACGACATGACCGAGGACACGATCTGCATTGGCGATGTTTATACCATCGGCACGGCTCGCGTGCAGGTGAGTCAGCCCCGGATGCCATGCTGGAAGCTGGGCCGCCGCTGGGAGCGCCCCGGCCTGCCATTGGAAGTTTCCGGGAGCGGCAGGACGGGCTACTACCTGCGCGTCCTGGACCCCGGCGAGGTCGGGGCCGGGGACATGCTGGCGTTGATCGAGCGCCCCCTGCAGGAGTGGCCCGTGGCGCGGGTCAACGCGGCGATGTATGTGGACAAAAATGACGCCGACCTAGCGGACGCGCTTTCGCGCCTGCCCCTGCTGGCCGAAGCCTGGCGGCGTCCGTTCCGCCGCCGCGCGGGGCTGCTGCGGTCTCAGGCGAAATAGGAAAGGTGAGCAGGAAAGAAGCAGGGGGAAGCAGGAAAGGGGGTAGGGGCAGGGCTTGTCCCTACCCTCTTGTCCGCTTCTGAGTCGCGGAGCGACTTCCTCCGAGTAGACCGGCATTTCAATGCCGGGTTCTGCTTCTACGGCGCTTCTCTACAGCGTTTCTCTACAGCGTTTCTCTACAGCGTTTCTTTAACGGGTATCAGCCGCCACTGCTGAGTCGCGCTCCCATCGTCCTTCTGCTGCACCAGCGCCGCCCCGACTCCGTCCCCGCGCACGCCCAAGACGAGGCCGCTGCGGCGGTTGACCAGCGTGTAAGCGTCGTCCGGGGCGGGCGCCAGGCGCCACGCCTGGTTGTCGCCGCCGCTGTCGGCGTACTGGATCAGGTCGCCGCCCGGCAGGGTCGAGGCGTGGTTCACATCCAGGGCCAGCCCGCTGCCCCGGTTGATCACCTTGTACGCGCCGTCGCCCAGCCCCAGCAGTCGCCACTGGGCGCGGGCGCCGCCGATTTCCCCCAGGACGACGGGGGCCGCCGAGGGCGGGGCGCCGGGGGCCGGCAGGGCGGCCAGATCCATCTTCTGGTTGACCAGAACGTAGCGGTCGCGGTAGTCGAAGCCCGGAGCGCCCGCGAAGGCCGCGCCCGTGAAGACATACGTCGTGACGGACTTGGCCGGGATGGTTGCCGCGAAGCGCCTGCCCCGAAGCGCGACCGGGGGCAGCTTCGCGAGGTCTTCCGTGGGCGAGGTGCGCCAGCCCGTCGCCGACGCGCCGAGCCGGGTGAACCGGGACAGGTCATAGGAGACGTGCATGTCCGTGTCGTTGCCGTTCCGGGTGACGAGGACGACCGTGCCGGATTTGGCGTCCCAGGCGGCGACCGAGTTCGGGTCGGTGATCGCGATAATTTGGTAGCCGGGCCGCAGGAACCGGCTGTACTGGGCCATGACGTAATACTTCTTGTTGACCGTGTACGCGGTCGTCGTCTCGTCCAGTTGCGGGTTCCTCAGAAAGCCCCAGCCGCCCGCAGTGTCCACCACCTGCCAGGTGATCCAAGCCGTCGGGTGCAGGCCGTTCAGGTCGTCTGTGATGTTGCGGGCCATGGATAGGCCCGACGCATCCCCGTCGCCGTCCTCGGACAGCCACAGGTCCTTGCCGCTCGACATGGCGAAGTCCGAAAGCTGCGTCCGGTCCCCGCCGCCGTAGGAATGCACGTTGATCTTGGACAGCGACGCGAGCGCCGTCTCGTCATAGAAGGGAAAGGTCTTGTCGCCGTCCCCGATGCTCGGCTCGTCCGAAGCGGTGGCCGTGGTTCCCCGGCCATCGTTTCCAGTGTTCAGGCCCTTGCGCGCCAGCGCCGCCTCGGTCGCCCGAACGATGCTGTTCTGATTGGGCCGGTCCACATGGCAGCCCTCCTGCCCGCCCCCCAGCGTCCAGCCGCCGCTCGGCTCGTTCAGCGGCTCCAGGTCGCGGAACGTGACGCCCCAGGCGTCGCGGAAGTGCCTCGTCACCTCGGTCAAGTAATCCGCGAAGGCGTCATAGGCGTCCGGCCTGACGTTGTCCGCCGCCTTCACGTTCCCCGTGACGCTGCCGCTCTTGGTCATCCACCACGGCGGCGAATTGGAAAAGGCTTCGAGCTGGTTCACGCCCTTCTTGATCGCCGCTCCTAGCACCCAGCGCTGGTTCGCATCCGCCGTCCAGTCCCACACGCCCCTCTGCGGCTCGTACCCCGGCACGGCGGTGCGAAAGGACAGCCCCTGCTTGTTCGGGGCCAGGTGGGCGGGGTTCTCGCCGCCGCCGATGTTGTACCGGACGATGTTCAGCCCCAGCCCCTTGATGGGATCGAACGCCTTCTCGATGTAGTCGGAACGGATCGGCTCCGGGTAGCCGCCGACGACTTTGGCCCACCAGGCCAGCGATGTGCCCCAGCCCTGCCAGGTTTGGTACTGAATGCCGGGGTCCACCATCGCCCCGTAATTTGCCGCCTGGGGGTCCGGGGTCACTCGGAACAGGCGCGAGGCGTGGGGCGCGAGATAGGCGCTCAGGCTGCCGCTGAACACGCCCAGGTCCTTGCGGCCCCACAGGTCGCGCACGCGGGCCGGGCCGGCCAGCCCCAGGTCGCTCCGCGCCGCCGTCACCGTCGCGCCCTTTTCGCCCAGATTGAACAGGGCGACGGTCTTGCTTCCATCTGCTCCCGTGCTGACCCATACCTGCGGGTTCCCAGCCACGGGCGCGGCGGGATGCCCCGCCTGGTCCACGGCGATGACCTCGGCGTTGGTCAGCAGCGCCAGCCCGTCCGCATCCAGCTTGGTCAAGTCGTCCCCGGCATACAGCGGGCTGCACGAGATCGCCCACAGCGTCATCACGGTCTGCCGCTCGTCCAACGTCAGCCCGTCCATCGCCCCGCTGCCGACTTCCAGCGAGTCTAAATCGTTCCACCCCTTGCCGGGTCCGGCCTCCCCTGCCCAGTCGCGGGCGGCGTCAAAGGCGCGCGGGATGGACCCCCAACTTGTCAGCGTCGGCCCGTAGGTCTCGACATCGTCCGTGATGCGCCGCCCATTGGCGTACTTCCGCCAAACCTCGCTGTACGTTCGGTCCAGCTTCCACGAAAGCTCCAGCCAGATGGGCCGCTTCGCCCGCGCCAGCGCCGTCGCCCACGCCGCCACGTCGGGCCGGGCGTCTATCTTCAGGTCGGTGTGGTCCGAGCCGGGCGTCACGCCGTCCAGCTTTAGAAAATCCACCCCCCAGGTGGCGAACTGATCGGCAATCGAATTGACATACGCCTGTGCCCCCGGCTGGGTGTAATCAATCTTGTAGCCGAACCCCCAGCCTGTCGCGGGCTGGAGCGGCTTGACCACGATGTCTTGGATGTGCTGGTTTGACCCCAAAATCGGCGGGTTGGCCTTGTACACGTCCTCCAAGACGCCGGGTATCCAGTAAATGCCCAGCTTTTGCCCGTTCCGATGGACATAGCGGGCGACATCGGCCACGCCCCATGGGAACTTCTTCGCGTCCGGCTTGGGCCGCCCGTATTCGTCAAACCCATCCGCCCAGCCCGAATCCATGTTGACGTAGACATACCCGTGCGCTTGCAGCGTCTTGTGCAGCGCGTCCGACTGCTGCTTGACATGCTCCGCCGTCAGCCAGCCCATGCCGCCGTAGCCCGGATAGTGCGTCGCCTCCAAGCTCCAACTGCTCCACCCCAGGTACGGCCTCTGCCCCAAGCCATTGTCCGGCGTGGCGGGGCTGGGCAACGCCCCCATCAGGCACAGGGCCAGCGCGGCGAGGGCTATCCATCTATTTCGCGTGTTGCTCATGCGCCCATCTTAACACAGTGCAGCCCGGCGGTCAAGTTTATCCGCTGGAACGTGAAAAAGCCCAGCCTTGTAACCAGGCCGGGCTTTTCTGCATCCCATTGTCAGTCAATGACCTGCGGGATACTGATCTTGTCCGGGAGTTGTATCCCCCGTTGTGCCGCCGCCGCTTTGATGTGCTCCCTCAAAGGGACATCCCCTCCGTTGTAGATCTCGGACAGCTTATCGTTGACAAACCCGCTGTCGGTGGCGGGGTTGTCCCTCATCTTGAATAGGATGTCTGCCGCTCTGCTGGAATGTAGACCCGCCACCTTGTCTGCGATCAAGTCCCTGTTCATCGGCTTCACCTGGAGCGCCATTTCCTCCCAGACGGGACCGGCCTGCGCTTCCGGCATGGAGAAAAGTTCATCCATCTCCGGCAGCAATATGGTGCCGTTTTGTTCCTTGCTGATCGCCTCTTTAAGCGCCTTCGCCTTTGCCTGAAGCACGAGGGGGTCGGCGGCCGTCACCGTCAGCGGGAAACTGAAGTCCTGGGTCAGAACGGTTCCGGCGGAGGCAATCAGGCTCTTCATTTGATTTGAGTCCTCCAGCGTCGGCGCGACCAGCGTGTAAGACGCCTGCACATGCATGGTAAGGACGTACTTGCCCGGATGCGGTACGGTAAAGGATTTAGTGGCGACGATGTAGCCGTCTCGCCAACTGTCCCTATGGTCATTGGTGGCGTAGCTGCCTACGTCTCCCGAATGAAGCCCTGGAGGATTTAGCGGGCGTATGTCCGGAATCTGGCGGACCTGCTTCCCTGCCTGGTCTTTCAAGCCCAGCGTGAACCAACTCGTGTTGTAAATCCCGCTCAGTACCGCGAGTTTTTGATCACCGGACAGGTTGGACAGCTTGTAATGGAGCATGATAGGCTCCCCCAGGCTGATCACCGCCGGAGTCGCAAGGCTCGCCTCCACAGACATCGGCGCTTGGTCTGCCCTGCTGGAAGTTGCAGGCAGAATAAGCAGCGCGCAGAAGATCGAGAGAGAGGCAGTGGAAAGGCGCTGTAGCGTCATCGTTAGACTCATCTTCATTAGAGTTGTGGTGCAATTATTCAGTCTCTTGACTCAGGAATGGCTTTTCTTGCCGCTTGGAGCGGCTGTGAGGCCCCTGGTGACGATAAATTGACAAGATTTTCATTCAGGAAGCTATAATGCGCTCAGGGAGCCTTACAGAGCCAAAAGGCTTATTTGCACCACAACTCTATTGGGTTTCTCCTTGTGAAGAGTAGCGATAGTGATTAAATTGACTGTGTGATGGTGTACCCACTCTTTGTCAGTTTGTAGTACCACAGTATGCCGCCCGACGACCAGACATAGCGCCAGCGCGGCCAGTGAGATCAGTCTGTTTCGCAGGTTGCTCATGCGCCCATCTTAGCACAGCGCGGCGGTCAAGCCATTGTCAGAAGAATGGGATGCAAAAGGGCCGCTGCATCTGTTGACGCAACGGCCTTCCACAGTAGGAGACGCGGTAAGCAGCTTGAGGAGATTAGCTGCTTTGTCAATCAACCGCCTGCGGCACATCGGTTGCCTTTATGCCGTGGTTGGCAAACAGCGCGTCTATATGTTGACGCAGACTCCCATCTGGGGTTTCGCGCATTTCCCGCAAGGCCGTAAGTATTCGATCTGCCGGATATTTGGATTGCTGCCAGTTGGTATCCCAAGCCATGTTTGCCAGAATATCCGCTGCACGAGGGGATGGGAAATCGCTGAGGGACTTGACAACGAGGTCAGGTCTGCCGTTGGCACCAGTGACAAGCGCCAGCCAGTTTGGTAGGGCTGTAGCCACGGGCATAGAAAGTAGTTGGTCAACGGAAAGCGATAGATCGCCCTTCGTCCTGTTCTGCACTGCCGCTTGCCTTAAGCCCTCCGCTGTTGCCTGTAATTTAGCAGGGTCAGCTATGATCACAACGAAAGAGAATCGGTAGGTGTTTCTAAATTCGGTTGATGAAGTTCTTAGCATCTCTTCAACATGAGATGGGTTTTCCTCCTCCATAGAAACTTCCACCGTAGGCAGGTGAACATCAACTGACAGAATGTACTTGCCAGGATGAGAGATGGCAAAGAACCGGCTGAGGACAATATCTCCCGTCCGGGTTTGACCAGGAGGCAGAAACGGGTTGGGGGTCCTGTAGGCTGGGCTTGTCGGGCGGACTGGACGTAGGTCGGGGAGCGGCCTGATGGGATGGCCTGTCTGGTCTACTAGACTCAGTGTATACCAGTCATCGTTGTAGATGCCGAAGTGCGTCCCGATTTTTTGATCCCCAAAGTTGGTGAGGCTGTAGTGCAGTACGATCGGCTCACCCTGCATGACGGTCTTGGTCGTCATCCGCATGGATGCGTCGAGGGGCACGTCTGCATCAGCGAAAACTGATGCAGACGTACCGGCACCGAAAGCGGCTAGAATGACGAGCAGAGAAATAAGTATTTCTCTGAGGCAAAAAGGTTTCATGCTTTAGTACTCCTAGTCTGTCTCACTGTATCTTGCGCTTGTTCTTCTGACGCTTGCCCTAAAAGCATCAGTTTTGGGCGGCAGGGAGCCACGATTTGAGGCTACCTCCCGCCGAGTTAGTCTTGGTACAAGAGTACCACCATTGGCTTGGGGGATAGCCTGGCCGGCTTTCGATGGAGCGTGTTATCGTGTTCAGAGAGTCAGGACCTGGTATGAGAACATCGGCCTCACCCGTCGCGATATCGTCGAACTGAAACTTTTGTGTCGCTGTGAAAGAAGTCCCCGTGAACTGTGAGTAAGGGGGCGGGGAAAAAGCAACGACGTGTTGGGTATCTGTCTCAAGATATTGTGTGTCAGATAACCGATCTCCCTGGTTGCCTATGCCCGGTAAAACTGTCGGGTTCTTTAGGCTCTGAGTGAACGGATATGGTGGAAGAAAAGGGTCAGGACCCTGATAGGTCACCCGCTCATGCTCATAACAACTAGTAAGATCGGCTTTATTTCCATCCGTTGAGCTGTAGTCAAATACATAGTACAAGGTTCCGTCGCTATTGACTTGCCCTTGACCATTGGTAACATGCCAGTTGTACGGCTGTGCGTGGATGCTGAGGGTGTAAGAGAGGTAGGCATTGTCCTGATCATCGACGGCATCGTCCTGGCTTTCACCCGAACTGCTGCTGGCGGACAGGGCGTGGTTGAAGGAGACCGAGCCGTTGCTGACCGTCAGCTTTGTCAGGCGACCGCCCCCGGCAGGCCCGAAGGCGTTACCATACTGCCGCCGTCCAGGTGGTAGCCAGGTGGGTCCTTCACATAAGTGTCCCCTGGAAGGCCGTCACTCGCCTGGGAAGTGGGGCCGGTGCCAATGGCGTAAGCTGACGCCGCAGCGGTCTCCCCGATCCACACCTGCGTCGGGGCGGGATCGCCTGCGGGATCGGCGACCCAGGTAAGCGTGACCTTTGCATTCACTGTCGCCGAGCAGCTGCCCGATGCATCGCCTGCGGTAAGGAGTACATCCGAGCCTAGGTTGAAGCTGGTTGAGTTGTTGCCGTCTGCGGGCGGCGTCCAGGGAGTGGTGACATTCTGGCCGGGGTCAAAGCCGGGGATGCCGGTGATAACGGCGGTGGTTTGGCTGCCGCCGCTGTCTGTGACGCTGACCTTCCAGTGACTGGCGTAGGCGGTGGGAGAGAAGAGTAGCGTCGTCGCGAGGACGAGGCCGGACAGGGTGAGCATCTTTGGTATAAGATGCGGACGAGGGACGAAGGGGCCGAGGTTCATCACAGTACCCGCCTTTCGATGCTCACCTGCGGTGGTGAGTTTCGCCGTCAACGCCAACTTGCTCCTCATCATAGCACACCCCGCGCCGCTTGTCAAGTGTTTCCGTAAGAATCTTTACAAACCGATTCGCGGTGGGTTTTCCGCCGCCGCCGGGTATCCTTGACGCAACAGCGCCCTTCTTCGGTCAACCGAGGGGCGCTTGAAAAGGAAGTGGACCATGACGGAAGAAATGAACCCGTACCAGATCGCCCTGCGGCAGCTTGACCATGTGGCGGGGATACTCGGCCTGGACGACGGCATCCACGGCATCTTGCAGAAGCCCAAGCGCGAGCTGACCGTCAACTTCCCCGTCAACATGGAAGCGGGCGGGACGCGCATGTTCACGGGCTACCGGGTCCAGCACAATACGAGCCGGGGGCCGGCCAAAGGAGGGCTGCGGTTCCACCCGGACACGGACATTGACGAGGTGCGCGCCCTGGCGATGTGGATGACCTGGAAATGCGCCGTCGTCAACATCCCCTTCGGCGGGGCCAAAGGCGGCGTCGTCTGCGATCCCCACGCGCTGACACGGGCGGAACTCGAAGACCTGACGCGGCGCTACACGACGGAGATCAGCCTCCTCATCGGGCCGAACAGCGACATCCCCGCGCCGGACGTGGGCACGAATGGGCAGATCATGGCCTGGCTGATGGACACCTACTCCATGCACGCCGGGCACACCGTCAACGCCGTCGTCACCGGCAAGCCCCTCAGCATTGGCGGCTCGGAAGGCCGGCTGGACGCGACCGGGCTAGGCGTGGTTCTGGCGACGGAAGAGGTATTCAAGAAAAAGGACCGATCGCTTGACGCCGCGACGGTCGCCATCCAGGGCTTCGGCAACGTCGGCGGCGCGGCGGCCCGCCTGTTCCACAAGCGCGGCGCCCGCATCGTCGCCGTGTCCGACGTAGGGGGCGGCGTCGCGAACGCCCACGGCTTGGACATCCCCGCGCTCGTCGCCCATGCCGCCCGCACCGGGTCCGTCGCCGGGTTCGCCGGGGCCGAGCCGATCTCCAACGCGGACATCTTGGAGACGCCCTGCGACGTGCTCGTCCCCGCCGCCTTGCAGGGGCAGATCACGGGCGAAAACGCCCCCCGCGTCCGGGCGAAGATGGTGGTGGAGGGCGCGAACGGTCCGACGACGCCGGGCGGCGACGCCATCCTTCACGACCGGGGCATCCTCTTGATCCCCGACGTGCTTGCCAACGCGGGCGGCGTGACCGTCTCCTATTTTGAGTGGGTGCAGGACATTCAATCGTTTTTCTGGAGCGAGGACGAGGTGAACGAGCGGCTGGCCCGCATCATGCGCCGCGCCTTTGCCGAGGTCTGGGCGGCGGGGGAGAAACACGGGGTGGACCTGCGGACGGCGGCCTACATCGTCGGCGTCGCCCGCGTGGCGGAGGCGACCCTAACGCGCGGCATCTACCCGTAGCCCCGAATGGTCTCCCAGCGTCCTGTAGAGTTCGCCGGCGCTGAGAGACTGGATAAAAAGGAGGGCGGGGAATGAAGGAGGGCGGGGGACCCCGCCCCTACGCCCTTTGGGCCGCTTCGCGCTGCGCCCGCCTCTGTCGCCAGCCATGTAGGGGCGGGGTTCCCCCGCGCCAGACCGCCAAAACCACGCTCGTCAAACCCGGCGCCACGCTGACAGTCGTGCTATAATAGAGACATGCCACTCTTTGAATACACCTGCAACCACTGTCACAAGCGCTACACCGTCCTCGTCGGCATGACGGCGGGCGGTGACACGGATGTCTGCCCCCACTGCGGGGGCGACCAGGCCACCAAACGCATCACCCGCTTCGCGCGGGGGCGCGGCGACGACGACCTCATGGACGATCTGGCCGACCCGGACAAGATCGGCGACATGGACGACCCCAAAGCCATGCGCCGCTGGGCCAAAGAGATGGGCAAGGAAATGGGCGAGGACCTGGGGGACGACTTCGACGAATATATGGACGCCGCCGAAAGCGGAGACATGGAAGACGACGCGCCCGGCGCTCTGGAATAGAAGGAACCACGACGCGGCGCGGCGTATCTTTCCCGCGTCACCCGAAAAGGAGAACCGCTATGCCGCTGATCAACCTCCGCGCCTGCCTGACCCTAGTCGCGCTGCTCTGTTCGCTGCCTGTCCTTGCCGACGCACCCGCCGCGCCCATCGCGGGCGAGATGCACTGGCAGACGCTGCTCTTGCAGCACGTCGTCCCCGGCGACATCCTCAAGACCCTGCACTGGGACAAGGCCGCCGGTCTGCCCGCCGGAGTCACGAACGTCTACGCCCTGCAAAGCAACAACTCGCTTCTGGTCCGGGCGACTCCCGCCGGGTTCACCCAGGTGCGGGACCTCGTCCGCGCCCTGGATGTCGAGCCGCGCCGGGTGCAGATCAGGTTCGCTTTGGCGAACGCTATCGCCACCGACCTGAAGGCGTCCGGCATCCGCTTCGATCTTATTCCCTATCCTATCCCCCCGCACCCGACGGAGTCTGATCTGGGATACGCGGCCGGTAGTGTTGTCGCTCCGCTCCTCCAAAAGCTCACGAAAAAAGGCGTCGTCACCCTGGGGCCGGTGGTTACCACGTCCAACAACGTAAACGCCAGTGTCAGCCTCTCCGGCGGTCAGCCTCTGCCCGCTCTGCCCGATGTGGAGGCGTTGACCTTTGCCGCCACGCCGCGCGTCAACAGCGACGACACGGTAACGCTGGTGCTGCACCCCCAGGCGACCTGGCGCGTCGCCGGGAAGACCAACCCGGACGGCACGCCCGCCACCGCCACGGGAGATATAGAGAGCACGCGCACCGTCCGAAGCGGGGACACTCTGGTCTTCACCAACCTGTTTCACGGCGCGGCGGGCAGCAGTCAACTCCTGCTGTTCGTCACGCCGACGCTTCTCTCCGGCGGCAGCGGCCCGGCGGCGATGATGGTGAAGTAGGGGGCGCGACGCATGGAGGGTATTTCCAGCCCCAAGAAGCCGGGGGCGGCGCGGGCGGGCGTTCTGATGGGCGCCCTCCTGCTCGCCCTGCTCCTGCTGCTCCCCGGCGTTTGGTACGCCCGCTACCACGACCAACTGGCGATGACCGTGAGGACGTTCCCGCGCCCCGGCGCGGTGCCGACTCGGCCTTCCGGCGTAATCTCTTTGCCTCCGCCCGGCCCCGGTAGAAACCGCACCGTGCAGATCCGGCACAAGGGCGGGCAGGTCGTCACCACCGTCAACGACGGCAACCTGACCATATCGGCGCGTGCCACCGACCCCCTCCCGCCATCGAACCCACTGGACGCCCTGGGCCAAGACCTGTGCGACCGCTACAACGCCTGGAAGTGCGCGCGCGGCGATTCAAGCCAGCCCAGCTATGTGTTTACGGGTGCAGGCAGGGGACCCATGACGATGCAAATGCATGGCGCACTCCCGTTCACCCTGCCCCCGGTTGCTATATCTAGGCTCAAACGTATCCACGCCCCAGCCCATGCGCCGGGAACACACGCTCCTTGATGACCTCCACGCCCCGCCGCGCATACGCCCGTGCGTCCTTGATAGCCGCGCCCGCGTGACGCCGCCGGTACACCTGGTCAAAGACCATCCCTTCCTCCTCCGCGCTCGGCCCTGCCGTGTCGTGCAGGGCGCGGATGCCCGATTCGTCCGCGTAAGCCTGGGGCACGGCTTGGGGAAACGTCTGCCCTGACATCGCTCCGTAAAGCAGCGTCCACAGCCGGGCGACCGTCCCCAAGTTGTAGCCGCCCCCGCCCAGGGCCACGACCGGCTTGCCCAGGGCGAGAACCGACTGCGCCAGCCCTAGCCAGCCGCGCGTCGTCAGGCACAGGTGGGCGAGTGGGTCTTGAAAGTGGGCGTCCGCGCCCACCTGCAAGATGATATAGTCGGGGTCGAAGGCGCGCAGAAGCGGCAGAAACGCCGCCCCAAACGCCTCGGCGGCCACGGCATCATTGCTGCCGGGGGCCAGCGGCAGGTTGGCGTTATAACCGATACCTGCGCCTTCTCCCACCTCGTCCGCAAACCCCGTGGCGCGCGGGAACAGCGTTTCCGGCGTCTCATGGACCGACAGCGTCAGCACGCGCGGGTCATCGTAGAAGAGCGACTGCGTCCCATCCCCGTGATGCGCGTCAATGTCCACAGAGGCGACCCGCTTCGCCCCCCTGTCGAGCAGATAGTGGGCGACCAGGGCGCAGTCGTTCACGGTGCAGAACCCTGCCGCTCGATCCCGCTGCGCGTGGTGCAGGCCGCCCGACGTGTTGAACGCGGCGTCATAGCCTTCTTGGGAGACCAGCCGAGCGCAGTCCAGCGAGCCGCCCGCGTAGAGCAGGGACGCCTCCCACATGCCGGGAAACGGCGGGGTGTCGGAGCTGCCGAATCCAAACCGCTTCCTGTCGGCGATGGTGCGGCCTTCACTCAGCCTCCAGAGCGCATCCAGATAGTCCTGCGAATGGACCCGGAGCAGGTCCGTTTCGGGGGCCGGGGTGGGGGCAATGAGGTCGGAATGGGGGCCGTCGAATGCCCCGTAGGCGTCCAGCAGGCGGTGCGTCATCCGGAGCCGCTTCTGCTGCAAGGGGTGGGTGTCCGAGAGGTGGTAGCCGACGTAGGCGTCGGCGTAGACGAAGGCGGCGCGGGGCATGGGCTTTTCTCAAGGCCCGGCTCTGAAGGGCCGGGCTACCCTTAGTGGAAGTGCCTCCGGCACTGAGAAGGCTAACGAGCACCTGTCCTCAGTCGCGAAGCGACTTCCACTCGCGAGTAGCCCGGCCCTTCAGGGCCGGGTTCCCTAACGCGGGGCGCGAAGGCTACGCATACCCCTTTGCCTTCAGGTTGTTATAGGACAGCGTCACGGCCTCGATGGCCGGGCCTTTACACACGTCTTGCTCGACGATCAGGTACTCCGCGCCGACTTCGGGCGCGGCGGCGACCAGGGCGTCCAGCGGCAGCTTGCCCGTGCCGACCGGGGCGAACGAGTCGTCGGCGGGGTCCATGTCCTTGAGATGGATCAGCGGGACGCGGCCCGAATTCTTTTGGATGAATGCGACGGGGTCGTGGCCGGCCTTGAGCACCCAGTAGGTGTCCACCTCGGCTTTGACCAGGGTGGGGTCGGTGTTCTCCAGCAGGATGTCCTCGCCCAATTGCCCATTGTCCAGGGGCTTGAACTCGAAATCGTGATTGTGGTAGGCCAGGGTCAGGCCGCTCGACCGCAGGGTCTCGCCGAACTCGTTCAGCGTTCCCGCCAGGCGCTTGTAGTCGTCCGCCGTCCGCCGCCGCTCTTCGGCCAGGTAGGGGACGATGACGTAACGGTTGCCCAGGGCCAGGTTCTCCTCGATCACTTTGGGCAGGTCGGCTTCGAGCGCGTCCAGCGCGATATGGCTGCCGGCGATGCGCAGGTGGTTGTCGGCCAGCAGGGACGACAGCTCCTGCACGGACAAATTGCCCCGCCCAGCCAGCTCGACGGCGGCATAGCCGATTTCGGCGACTTTTCGGATGGTCCCGGCAAAGTCCTGGGCGGTGTCGTCGCGCAGGGTGTACATCTGCAATGCGATGGGTATTTTCGGCATTTCGTTCATGTCCTTCTTGTGGGTGAATACGGTGCGGTCAGGTTCGCCGCACGGCCCGTTAATCCCTTCCCTATTTGCGAGACTGAAAAACCACCGTCACCCGCCGGGCTGGATCAGGCCCGGCCTGCCTGGGCGCACTCGCGCTGGGCGACACGGTAACCATGAAGTGCCCGGTCACCGAGTCATACGCCACCGGACCCGCCGCGCCGCCCGACGCCGCGACACGGGGCGCCGTCGCCGCGTAGCCGTGCAGTGTCACAGTAGGCTCGCCGGGTGCGAACAGGACAGTGATCGTCAGCCGCCCCGGCGCGTCCCGCAGGGCCGCCACCCGCTGCCGGCCCGTGCCGACGAACTTGCCCGCGTCCCCGAGAAGCGCGATGCCCGAAGCGCCGACGGGGGCGACGATGTAATAGGCGCGGCCCGTCGGCCCCAGCGTGTCCTGGTACGTCTGGGTCGGGCCGAGCCGCCGGGCGGTCTTGTCGAAGTAGTTGTAGACGTACACCGGAGCGGAGAAGCCCAGCGACGAGGGCGAGAACGCTACGGTCGAGCCGTCGCCGCGCCGGGTGCAGGCGAAGACGTAGCCCGTGCGCCCCGCGCCGGTGTTGGTATAGGCTGCGGCGACGAGGGGCGCGTGCGCCTGCCGGACGTCAGCCAGGATGCTGGCGTCCGTGGGAACAAGGGGCGCGTCGGGCTTGACGATCACCCCGTCGCCGCGCACGGCCAGCAGGATGTTCGCGCGGGACTCGCGCCCGATGCCGTCGCCCGTCCCGACCGGCCCCGCCGACAAGGTCGTGAGCAGCAGGTTGTCGGTTTCCGTGCTCATAAACACGTCCGCCCAGGGCCACAGTCCCAGCGCCTGGGCCAGCAGGGACGTGTACACGAAGTCGTTCCACTTGCCGCGCTCGAAGCGGTCGCCGCTGGTGCGGATCGTCGTCAGGTTGCTGTACTTGGCCCCTTGCAGGAAGAAGCGCGGCGTCGCCATGCAGTACTGCATCGTCTGCCCGCGCTGCCGTGTTGCCCGCGCCATGTTGTCCGCAAAGGCCGCCCCGGACTGGAGGCTCCGGGCCATTTCCGGGGAGTGCGGGTAGATCTCACTCAGCCAATCCTGCTCATAGCAGACCACATCGCTGCCCGCCAGGTAGGCCATCCGGTCGTCCCACCAGCGCGGGTCGGTCGGCGCGATCCCCGAAATCCGGTACTTCTGATGATAAGGGCTGGCCGGATCAATCCAGCGCGCGTGGACGACCAGCGGCAGGCCGACCTGCTTTTGGAATGCGGCCAGGCCCTGCGGGAACAGGGCCGGCGAGGCCGAATAATCCAGCGTCCCGCCGTAGGCGTTCCACGTCCCTTCCGGGAGGCGGGGGTTCTTGGCCCCTTCTTGCTTGCCCGCCGGGGAGGTGCGGGTCTTCTGATACCACCAGCTATCGAGCTGGAGGTAGCGGAGTGGGATGCCTTCCTGCCCATACCGCCGCCGCAGGGCCAGCAGCGTCCCCGCGTAGCCTTTATCTTGGTCGTAATTGTAGTAGTACGTCGCCCCGTTGTCCGTCCAGTACCCGAAGTACTTCAAGAGGAGGTCCGCGTCCGCGCCGGGCCGGGTCTTCCCGGTCAGGTCCGTCAGCGCCTTGCCCCAAGTCCGCACGGTATGTCCGATGCCCCCGCCGACGACCAGCAGGCTCCGATGGGTGAAGCCTGCCGGGAGATTGGACAGTTCCGGGTTCAGACCGCTGGCGAGGAAGGCTGTGCCGTCGCCGTGCATCTGCGAGACGATGAAGTCCGACGCGGCGGACAAAACGGCTGTGTGCGCCTGGTCGTCGAACAGCACCCAAGGCGTGGCGTTGTGCGCCAGCCGGAAAGCGTGCGGGCTGAATGCGCTGTCCTCAAAGCTCATCGGGTGCAGGCCGTGGGGAAAGGCCGTGAAGCGCGGGAACTCCGTCGTGAGGTGCGCGGCGGGCTGGCGCGTCGTCAGCGAGAACAGCACGACGGGCCGGTCCGCGTAGCGCCGGATCGCGCCGCCGTAGGCCAGCCCCGATTGCCAGTGGAACGCGATCCCCTGGTATGCGCCGACTCGATCCCGGCCCCGTGTAGTCGTTACACTCGAGAGCCGTGCACCGACGCTGCCCAGAAAGGCCCAGGCTGGATTGCGCGTAACAACTTTGTACGTCCCGGTTGCCTCGTCTATAGAGACGTTAACACCCGAGGCGGACGATGGCAGCGTGGCGGCGCGCGCTCCAGGAACAATCATGATGAGGCACAAGGCGAGAATTCCGCCTATCATTCCCCTGAAGACGGCTACATTCTTTGTCACTTCTGTTTTTCCTCTTGCTGGCGGCGCCGGTACTCGGTGGGGCTGCACCCCATCTGCTGTTTGAAGACGCGATGGAACTGCGGGTAGCTCCCGAACCCCGCGTCCAGCGCGGCGTCCAGGACCGACACCGTGCGCCCGCGCCCGTACAGGCGCAGAAACCGTTGGAGGCGCTGCTGGTTACGAAAGTCCACCAGGGCGATCCCCGTTTGCTGGTGGAACAGGCGGCTCAGACGTGACCCGCTCAGGCCCACGCACGCGGCGAGCTGCTCCACCGTCAGCGGCTCTGATTCATCACGCAGCAAGCGGGCCGCCCGTTCCACGGCGGGGTGGACATCCGGCCCCGCCGCCTGCTCCGCTGCTTCGTGATAGGCCGACCAGGCGGACAGCAGGGCGTAGCCCAGGCCGGCATTGTAGCGGGCGGTGTCCGTGCGCGCCTCGGACAATTCTTGGAACAAGGCCCCGAGGCGCGCGCTCTGTTCCGAAGCCAGCCGCCGACTCCACTGCCCCGGCGGGTCCGGCTCGCGCAGCGCCGCCGACGCGGGCGTGACGCAGACGCGCGCCAGCAGGGCAGGCTTGAAGACGCCGATCCACATGACATAGTCTTCTGATTCTTCGAGCAGGATATGGTCCTGGCCGGGGAACAGCCACACCAGCGTGTCCCGCGTCAGGTCGTACCGGCGGTCTCCCAGCAGATAGGCCGCCCGCCCTGCCGTCACCAGGTTCATTTCGATTTCCGCGTGACGGTGCGGCGTGCGCATCTGCGAGGTGGACCCATGCAGCCATAAGCGACCTTCGTGTGTCCCAAAGGAATGAGAATCGTCGGGTGCGGCAGGAAATGATAACATAACGCCTTGATACGAGAAGAATTCACGGCTGAGAGTGATTATAATGATAGCACATTCGCGCATCCAGCGCAAGGAGAACACGTATGACCCTGACTATCCCCGTCAATACAACCCAGCTGATGGCCACCTCTGAGCCGCGTCTCCCCACTCCGTTGGAGGATTTTCTGTTCGACCTGAACGGCTACCTTATCTTAAAAAACGCCGTCGAAGCGGCCCTGGTAGACGACCTGAACCGCGCTTTCGACAATTTTCCGCCCCTGGAGCCAATGCAGTGGTGGGGCAACGCCCAGCGGCGCGACTACACCAAAGACACCGGCTTTGAGCTGCACAACTGCGTTGAGGCGGGCTTCCCGTTCGAGGCGCTGATTGATAACCCCGGCTGGATCAGTTACGTCCGCCGCTATTGCGGCGAAGAGGGGACCTACGTCGAGGGCTTGTTCATTGACGAGGCCATCGCCTCCATTCGGCGGTCCGGCGGCTTCCACCAGGTCCACTCGGGCGGCTTCCAGGTCCCCCTGCGCTGCGGCTATGGGTACGAGCACGGCCTATTCCGGTGCGGGCAGTGCAACGTCATCCTGGCCCTGACCGACATCGGCGAAGGCGACGGGCCGACGATGGTGATCCCCGGCAGCCACAAGTCCAACTTCGCCCACCCCCAGGCCGCCGACTACCTGCTGGGTGAGCGCATGGACGACCTGGAAGGGGCGATCCCCGTGTATTTAAACAAGGGCGACGCCGTGCTGTTCGAGGACGCCCTGATGCACGGCGGCAGCAGCCGGACGACCGAGGGCGACGAGCGGCGCGTCACCATCTACCGCTACGGCCCGAAGTGGAACGCGGCCCGCTTCGGCTACGAGTATTCCCAGCCCCTGCTGGACCGGGTCACTCCCGACCAGCGCCGCATCTTGCAGCCCATCCCGCCGAACCGCCCGCCCCAGCGGGCTTAAAAATTAGGTGTCAAGTGGGCTGGTTTCGGGAACAAAGAAAGTGTAAGAAAAATAGACACGAACATCAAGGAGAACCCAAAACATGGCCGACATCACAGACAACACGCGCACCGGTGATGGTGTGCAGCACGGCATTGACGACAACCCGAACCACGACGCCGAG
>JAABUO010001023.1_pt1 | contig 40044 bp, 58 predicted proteins | sample 5559291 | NCBI WGS metagenome assembly JAABUO01 (sample SAMN10711878, study PRJNA513372) | rock metagenome | isolation source: Antarctica rocks | place: Antarctica: Victoria Land, Finger Mt sud
GCTGACCTCTCACTGGGGCCTCCCACATCTGTGGCTCTACCGGCCAGGACCACCCTCGCCTGCAACCCACGATTACATGTGAGCGAGGCCCCAGCCACGACCCCCATATCGTCTAACTATGGCTCCAAGGAGCTGCGAGGTGCCCACCGATTCTGCAGTGCTGAGCCGGCTCAACGGGTTGAGTCGCGGCACCTCGGCGACCGTCCACCATGTGCGGAGGGGTGTGGATCGCGGTTTCACCGTGATCGAGCTGCTGGTCGTGATGGCGATCATCGGCCTCCTGGCGGCTATCGCCATCCCTGTCTTCTCGGCAGTCAAAGGCAACGAATACGACGTGGCCGCGAAATCCGATCTTCGTAACTGGGTGATACTCATGGAGTCGGCCAGAGTGAACTATGGCGACAACTTCGGATCACCTTCCGGGAACAATCCCGATCCCACATTCTCTAACCGACAGCACGAGCACGGCCAGCAGTCACTGTTCGTTACACCCGGATACTCCAACTACGGGCAGTACTACGGCTACTGGTACGACGATCGGACGAATCACGTGTACTGCTACAGCTCGAAAAACCCCGTCGTGATGCTAATCAACTCTGGTGCGACGCTGACCGACAACGAAAACCTGTGCACGCTTTAGCGGAAACATATCCAATCTCTCTGATGCGGGTCTCCCTGCTCAAGCTCTGAGGCAGAACAAGTATCCGCCGTCCCTGGCGCCACCAGTAGTGGATACTGATCAGACTTGTGCGCGGAAAGTTCACTGGCGGGCACGAGCCGGGTTGATCCCGGTCACTGAGAGGCGGCCCACTTGTCCATGGACGACGACAATTCAGCGAGGCCGTTTCCGCCGCAGGAACTGCAAAGATCAGCGGCATGTGACAACTGGAACCATCCGCAGGCCGCCGCCGCGTCGCGCCCATCCGACCAGTACGGCGAGCAGCAGTACGGGCCAACCCCGTGGGTGCCGTCCGCGCTGCACGACCCGGACACCTTCGTCCCGCCCGCACTGGCCAAGAGTCGGCTGCCGGTCATCCTGGTGGCAGTGGCAGTGGTGCTGGCCCTGGTGGCGGGGTTCGCCGTCTGGCTGGTCGCCAACCGCGACACCGCCTCCAGCTCCGGCCAGTCCACCCCGCATGCCGCCGTCACCGGACTACTCGGCTCAGCGAGCAGACAGGATAGCGTCGGCGCCGCCTGGAGAAATACGCCGGCCAGCTGAGCGAATTCATCCAGGCGGCGGCACCCTAATGGCCGGCAGACAACTACCCGCCGCCGCAACGGCATGGGGTGCGGCAAGCTGTTGCGACGTGCCGGGCAACCCTGGTCTGCGATGTCCTAGACCCAGAGGAGTGGTGTGTGTCTGCAAATCCGGCGAACCCCGCCGAGACCCAGCCCAAACAAGCTCCCGCGGCCAAGCGAATGCGGTTGCGGTACAAGGCGACCTGTCAATGCGGCCTCGAGCTACCTCCCGGCGAGAAGGCAGTCTGGAACCCCGATACCCGAGTGATGCTGTGCGTGGACTGCGCGGCCACCACCGTCCTCACCCGCGGCGGCTCCGAGGACCAGACCGGTAGCCCTGCGCCGGAAATGCTTGCCCTGTCGCATCTGTCGGCGCCGGAAGCGATTGTCATCGCCACTCCGGACGCGGAGATGCTGGTCGGCCAGAGCGTGGCCCCGGTTCAGTCAGCAATTCCATCCTGGCCGACCGTCCCGACGCCTCGTCACAGCACTGCCACGTTCACCCTGCGCTCACCGGCAACCTGCGCGTGCGGCACCGCGCTGACTGCCGGCACCGACGCCGCCTGGGACGGCGAGCATCAGGCGATCCGATGCCTGAGCTGCCTGGGTCCGGCCGCCGCACCCTCCAGGTCCCTCGGCATCAAGACCATGAAGCTGACCCGGTCGGCGGTCTGCCCGTGCGGCGCCGCCCTGGCGATCGGTGACCGAGGCGGGTGGCACCAGGAAACCAAGACCATGCTCTGCCCGACGTGTGCCAAAAGCTGGGCGCAACCGCCGAGCGCCGACGACGCGCTGCCGGATCTACCGGTCGACCCGGGTGTACCTGGCGGCTCGGCGCAGAAGGAGTACGAGCGACGCCTGGCCGGGCATCGCAAGAAGGTGCGCGCCGCCCACCCGATGATCGGGCGCCTGCTCCTACGGTTCGGCGACCAGCCAACCGAGATCACCTCCTGGCAGAGCGGAGCCACCGGGGAACGCCGGTTGGCCAAGAAGCTCTCCGGACTGGGTGACCTGGCACTGTGCCTGCACGACCGGCGGGTGCCGCGCAGCCGCGCGAATCTGGACCACGTGGTGATCGGCCAGGCCGGGATCTATGTCATCGACGCCAAGCTGTACGCCGACGCCGCGGTCGACGTCCGCCGGGCCGACGCGCACAACAAGCTCGCCGCCGACCAACTGCGGGTCTCCGGCAAAGACGGCACCAAACTGATCTCGGCGATGAGCTGGCAGATCGCCGCCGTCCGCACTGCGCTGGACGTCGTCCCCGAGTTCGTTTCCGTACCGGTCATCCCGATCCTCTGCTTCATCGAGGGCACGTTCCCCAAGTGGGTGCCGGCCGAAGGCAACGTCGACATCGCCAACGTCAAGGTCCGCGGACTGTACGGCGCCGGCAGCCTGGTGCTCTCCGACGGCCCCTACGACCTGATCGCGCGGAACAGGCTGCTCCAGCACCTTGCCCGCGAGTTGCCAGCAAAATGACAACGTCGGGCCGCGCCGCGGACCGATGCGGCTCGTCGGCACAATAGTGACCCAGCGGCGCCGCCGCGGCGTAAAGCTGTTACATAGGCAAATACCGCGCTGAAACACTTCCGTCGCCTCCTCCGCTTAAAGAACCACCCGTTGGGGCTAATGTTGCGGGCTTTTCGCGGATTTTCACTGGTCAGCACGCCGGTGCCAGATCTCCTGCCTGGAAACTAGCAACGTAACGTGATGCGCGGCCGCGGCCGGTAGCCCAACAGGGTGGCCGAGTGGTCGATTTGAGCGTGATAATGCCTCGCCTGCACAGTTCGGGTGGCACCAAACGGGACTTCGACGGATAGGTCCGGTACGGGCTAGAAATCCCCACGTATATCCCTCAGTACAAGACCAGGGCGGTCCACAAAGGGCCGCCGCACCATTCCCACCGGGATCGAAAGGCAATTCCGCGTCGACGTTCGTGACTACATCCATGCCCTGATCCGGGCACGCGAGCTTTCCCGCATCCACATTCTTGCCTCGTCTGCGAGGCAAAGGATTCGGCAAACATGCTGTGCGTCGAGTCCGCGCTCCGGGATCGGCTCCTATGCCGGGGGCCGATCCCGATCACTTTTACGGCACCGCTCAGCACCAGCTCGCAGTTTCACCCTTCACCGGGATCCGGCTCGCCGGATAGGTGTGCATGACCAACACATGGCAGCCGACCGAGTCTGGCACCCTGCATCGCGCAGAGCGTCCAGACCCGGCGACGGTCATCAGGCCAGCCCACCGGTGGAGACCAGCACCCCTGTTCCTCCCTACCGATTGGCTGACCCGACATGACCGCATCACTGCTCACCCAGATCACCGTCTACAGCAAGCCGGGATGCCCGGGCTGCTCGGCCACCAAGCGCGCCCTGGACAAATCAGGAGCCGAATACCAAGTCATCGACATATCGGAGCAGCCAGAAGCAGCGGACCAGGTCCGCGAGTTGGGCTACTCGGCACTGCCGGTCGTCGTGTACGGCGAGGACAACTGGTCGGGTTTCCGCCCGGACCGGATCAACGCCTCGGTGAAGAGCCAGCAGGTGGCGAACGCGGCTTGATGCCGATCGTCTACTTCTCCAACGTCAGCGAGAACACCCACCGTTTCGTCGTCAAGCTCGGAGGTCCGGCCCGCCGGCTCGCCCTGCTGGTAGCCGATGCTGGCCTCGTCGTCGTGGACGAGCCGTTCGTATTGGTCACCCCGACCTATGGCGGAGGCAATGACCACCTGGCTGTTCCTCGGCAGGTGGCGGCGTTCCTGAACAACCCACACAACCGCTCGCTGCTGCGCGGCGTGATCGCCGGCGGCAACACCAGCTTTGGCGAGACCTTCTGCCTCGCCGGTCGCATCATCGCCGCCAAGTGCGGCGTTCCGCTCCTGCAAACCTTCGAAATCCTCGGCACCCCCGACGACGTCCTCGTCGCCCGCAACAAGTTGGAGACCACACGATGAGCACCCTCGAAACGACCACCCGGCGTCACGGCGACCTGAGCGGCGACTACCACGCGCTCAACGCCTCGCTGAACCTGTACGGGCCGGACGGCAAAATCCAGTTCGGTGCCGACAAGGCCGCCGCCCGGGCGTACTTTCTCGAGCACGTCAACCAGCACACCGTCTTCTTCCACAACCTGGCCGAGCGGCTCAGCTACCTGGTCGAGCACGAGTACTACGACGCGGGCGTCCTTGCCAAGTACACCGCGCAGTTCATCCACGAGCTGCACGACCGCGCCTACGCGGCCAAGTTCCGCTTCCCGACCTTCCTCGGCGCGTTCAAGTTCTACACGGCCTACGCACTGAAGACCTTCGACGGCAAGAACTACCTGGAGCGCTTTGAGGACCGCGTCGTCATGGTCGGTCTGGCCCTGGCCGACGGTGATGCGCAGCTGGCCCAGCAGATCGTCGACGAGATGATCTCCGGACGCTTCCAGCCCGCCACCCCCACTTTCCTCAACGCCGGCAAGAAGCAGCGCGGCGAGCTGGTGAGCTGCTTCCCAGGCAACGCCCGCGTGGACACGGACCGCGGTCCCGTACGCATCGACGAGATCATGGCGGGCACCAACGTGCTCACCCATGACGGCAGCTACCGGCCAGTGGTGGCCGTGACGGTCCGAAACACCTGCGAGCCACTGACGCGCATCAACGTTGCAGGCGGCCGGGTACTGGAGTGCACGCCGGAGCACCCGTTGTTAGTAGCCCCCGGATCACGGCTCACGTACCAGCAGCAGCACCATGCACGGCAGCGCGGGTTGGCGATCGACAGCGACATGACCGCAGCGATCCCGGTCCTCTCTAACAAGGACGGCGCCACCGACAACGTCATCTGGACAGCAGCAAAAGACCTTCGCGCTGGTGACTTCGTCGTGGCTTCGTACACCAGCACGGTGTCGCAGAATGAATCAATCAGCATCATGGCGACCATCGGTTCCGCTGTCGGCCAGTACGAAGTAGTCGATGGCCAGATCACCCGTCCGACGATCGACCGCAGAAACAACGCGGCGAAGGGTAACTCGACCTCGGTTCAGGTGCTCGGCGTCACCAACGAGGTGAAGCTGAACGAAGACTTCGGCCGGCTGCTGGGTTACTACCTGGCTGAAGGCCACGTGATGAAGCGGACCGAGTCGAACCGTCTCGCGGGCGTCTGCTTCACCTTCGGATCCACCGAGCACTCTTTTATCTCGGACGTGCAGAGCCTGGCCAGCAACATCTTCGGGCTCGCGGCCAACCGTCGCGACAACGGCGATGGATCCTCGTGCGTCTATATCAACTCCGTCATCGTGGCCGAGTTCTTCCAGGCTCTCGTAGGCAGCGGGTTCGGGACCAAGTCGTTGACAGCCCCGATCATGATCGGGACGAGGGCGTTTCAAACCGGCCTGCTCGTGGGTGCCTTCCGCGGCGACGGGTGCACCACCAACGACCGACTCATCATGGATCTGGTCAACCCTGGGCTGATCCGTCAGCTCGGCGAGATCTGTCTGCGGGTCGGCCTCCTGCCGATCACCAGGACCTACATCAACCAGGCTGGCAATCTGACCGGCTCGCTCGCGGTGGTCGGGTACCCGGGTGTGCAGGCCGACTTCATCAACCACGTCGGCAAGAATCTGGATCGGTTCAAGCCCGCAAAGGGCCGCATCGGGCGCTTCTACAAGTGGGTCGATGGCTACGCCGCATACCGAGTCAAGTCGGTTGTGTCTCTCGACGTGAAGCGTCAGGACGTCTACAACCTCGAGGTAAAGACCAACCACACCTACTCGGTGGATGGCGTCGTGGTGCACAACTGCTTCCTGATCAACATCAGTGACGACCTCAATTCCATCAGCCGCGGCATCAACTCGGCCCTGCAGCTGTCCAAGCGCGGCGGCGGGGTGTCCCTGCTGCTGAGCAACATCCGCGAGATGGGCGCGCCGATCAAGAAGATCGAGAACCAGTCCGCGGGAGTCGTCCCGGTGATGAAGCTACTGGAGGACTCGTTCTCCTACGCCAACCAGCTCGGCGCCCGCCCCGGCGCCGGCGCCGTGTACCTGCACGCCCACCACCCGGACATCATGCGATTCCTGGACACCAAGCGGGAGAACGCCGACGAGAAGGTCCGCATCAAAACCCTGTCCCTGGGCGTCGTCATCCCGGACATCACCTTTGAACTGGCCAAGACCGGCGCCCCGATGTACCTGTTCTCCCCGTACGACGTCGAGCGGGTCTACGGCGTGCCGTTCGCCCAGATCAACGTGACCGAGAAGTACCACGAGATGGTCGACGACCCGCGGATCAAGAAGACGAAGATCAACGCCCGCGAGTTCTTCCAGACCCTCGCCGAGATCCAGTTCGAATCCGGCTACCCGTACATCATGTTCGAGGATACGGTGAACCGAGCTAACCCGATCGCCGGCAAGATCACCCACAGTAACCTCTGCAGCGAGATCTGCATGGTGTCAACAGATTCGGTGCTCAACGAGGACCTGACCTATGCCACCGTCGGCAGGGACGTATCGTGCAACCTGGGCAGCGCGAACATCGCGCTGGTCATGGACGGCGGCGACCTGGCCCACACGGTGGAGATCGCCATGCGCGCGCTGACCGCGGTGTCCGACATGTCGAGCATCGGTGCCGTCCCGACCGTGAAGCGCGGCAACGAAGCTGGCCACGCGGTCGGGTTGGGCGCGATGAACCTGCACGGATACCTGGCGCGGGAACGAATTCACTACGGATCACCCGAGGCGATCGACTTCACCAACATGTATTTCATGGCCGTCAACTTCCATTCGCTGGCTGCCTCCAACCGCATCGCGGTCGAGCGGGGAGCATCCTTCGAGGAGTTCGAGCTGTCCACCTACGCCGACGGGTCCTACTTCGACAAGTACACCGAGCAGAGCTGGACACCGGCGACCGAGCGGACTGCCCAGCTGTTCGCTGACGCTGGCATCGCTCTGCCCACCCATCAGGACTGGGTCGAATTGCGGGCGGCTGTGATGGCCGGCGGACTATGGCACATGTACCGGCAGGCCACCGCTCCGACTGGCTCGATCTCCTACATCAACAACTCCACCTCCTCGATCCACCCGATCGCCTCGCAGATCGAGATCCGCAAGGAAGGTCAGCTCGGTCGCGTCTACTTCCCGGCGCCGTTCATGACGAACGAGAACCTGGAGTTCTACACCGACGCCTACGAGATCGGCTACGAGAAGATCATCGACACGTACGCCGCGGCCGCTACGCACGTGGACCAGAGCCTGTCGCTCACCCTGTTCTTCAAGGACACCGCGACCACCCGGGACCTCAACCGCGCCCAGATCTACGCGTTCAAGCGGGGCATCAAGACAATTTATTACTCCAGGCTCCGCCAGACCGCCATCGCGGGCACCGAGTCGGCCGAATGCGTCTCCTGCACGATGTGACGCCAGCTGCGCCGCAACCAACCACTTTCAACCCTGCATAGGAAGTCCGAACCCATGAGAACCATGTCGTTGCTGACCCGCCCGATCAACTGGAACAACATCGAGGATCCAATGGATCTGGAGGTGTGGAATCGGCTCGTCGCCAACTTCTGGGTGCCCGAGAAGATCGCGCTGTCCAATGACCTGAAGTCCTGGTCGACGCTGACCCCCGACGAGCAGATGCTCACCATGCGGGTGTTCGCCGGCCTGACCATGCTCGACACCATTCAGGGCAGCGTCGGCGCAATCTCGCTGATCCCGGATTCGGTGACTCAGCATGAGGCGGCAGTGCTATGCAACGTCGCATTTATGGAGCAGATCCACGCAAAGTCCTACAGCTCGATCTTCAGCACCTTCTCCGATACCAAAACCATCAATGAGTTGTTCCGGTGGGCAGAGGAAGACGAATTCCTGCAGCGCAAAGCCGAGATCATTCTGGACAACTACCGCGGCGGCGACGCCGAGAAGAAGAAGATCGCCAGCGTGCTGCTGGAATCGTTCTTGTTCTTCTCCGGCTTCTTCCTGCCGATGGCCTGGGCATCCCGGGGCAAGCTGGTCGAGACCTCCAGCATCATCCGGCTGATCCTCCGCGACGAGTCTCTGCACGGGATGTACCTGGGCCACAAGTTCCAAGTCGCCGAACGCAAGGCATCGGGGGAACGACAGGCGGAGCTCAAGGAATACGCCTACGACCTGCTGCAGGACCTGTACGAGAACGAGGAGCGCTACACCGAGTCGCTGTACGACGGAATCGGCTGGACTGAGGACGTCAAGTCATTCCTGCGCTACCAGGGAAACAAGGCACTGATGAACCTCGGCTATGACCCGCTGTTCCCCAAGGATGACTGCCAGGTCAGCCCGGCTATTCTCGCAGCTCTGGCCACTGGTGGAGGAGAAAATTTTGACTTCTTCTCATCTGCCTCGTCGACCTATCAGACAGGCCTTACTGAGGCGACGACTGATTCGGACTGGGATCTCTAGGTGGGAGGTAGGCGGTTCAACTTCGCAGCCCATCCGGTTCTCGGTGCGGAACGGAGCCCTAGTAACGGCGTGACTTTTGCCGACGAGTCTGTTCGCGTGGCGAGCCACTACCTACGCAGCCGACGAAGGCCGCCGCCGCATGAGCGTCGACCGCACAGTCGCCGGACCGCTCGACTCGATTCAGCGTTATGAGCCCGGCATTCAAGGCCCACCAATTCGGTCCCCGACGGATAGGTAGTCATGATCGAAACGACCGAACTGCCCGCCGTGCACACACTGCGCGTCGCCGCCTGCCTTTCCGTGCTGATACCGACCGACACAGATGGTCGGCGCCCGCAAGACCCGCTCCAAGGTCTGATCCCAGGTGACGGCCCGGCTACCCCTGCGCTTCGGCAGATGGTTGGCGAGGCAATCGGGCGGGATCTGCCTTCTCATCACGACGGCTGGCAGACCAACCCGGCCTATCTACGGTCGGCGCTGCGCCGCTGGGCCGTCCTGGAGAATGCCCAGTCCGCCGCCTGACCGGCATTCCCTCGACCCACACTCGGCCGGCAGTGCGCCGGTCGCCACCACCGACTTCACTCTTCGACTGAAAGGGAACCCCTCATGAACCTCAACGACTACCGGACCGCTGCCGCGGCCACCGCCATGTACCCGGGCGCCGGGCAGCGCACCCTGCTAGGCCTGTCATACCTGGCGCTGGGTCTGGTCGGTGAGGTGAGCGAGATCGGTGAACTGGTCGCCAAGATGCGCTCCCAAGGGGAGTGGGTGCATCTCGATGACATCCGCCATGAACTCGGCGACGTGCTCTGGTACGACGCCATGCTCACCGCTGAACTCGGCCTGAGCACCTCGGATGATGCCGTTAGCAGCTATCCGACGCCCGTGGCGCCGGTGCCGCCGGTGCCGGCGCTGCTGGATCTGGTGCAGGCAGCCGGCCAGGTCGCGGAAGTGGTGAAGAAGGCAATCCGAGCTGACGGTCCGGTGGCACCAGAAAAGATCGCGCCCGCTCTCACCGAGGTGCGCCGGTTGATCGCCCTGCTGGGCGCGAATTACGGGACCACCGTCGAGGAAATCCGTGCCGCGAACATCGCGAAGCTGACCGCCCGATTCAAGACCGGAACCATCAAGGTGCACACGTGACCGTTGGCCCTGAGCCGATCTGGACATCCCCGGCGACCGGCGGGACGGCCGAGCACGATGCTGTGCTGGGCCGGCGTCGGGATGCTGGCTGGCCGCCGGGGGTATCCGGGAACAGCGGACCGGATGCCCTGGGCGATGAAGGCGCATGGCTGGTCTGCACTGAAATAAGCAGGTACGTGATCGACCGCGACGCCCAGACCCTGACCCGGCTGGCCGGGCAGGGCGTCGGCATGGACCCGAAGGTGCCTGGACAGGCCTGGGTCGCCGGATTGCGGCGAGACGGAGAGCCAGTGCCGCTGCTGGCGGTCGATCTGTGCGTAGTGGGGGAGCGGGCGATATTTTTGATCGACGTCCGAGGAGACGGAATTTCCACAGTCCGCCAAACTTCGCTCGTTCGGAGTATCCAGCGGATTACTGACGGTCTGCGGTAAGGGTCCGCCTGGGGTGAAACCCCAGCCCGAAGCACCGCGAGCAGCCGACACATGAGACATGCAAACGGGTCCCGTCACGTCACCGTGACGGGACCGCTGCATTTTCACCCCTCACCAAATCAGCCGCCGCCGGATAGGTGTTGCATGACCACGACCCACACCCCTTCCGCCGACACCGCCTCGGCGGTGTCACCCGCCGCGGCGCGAGCCGCCTGGCGTCGCCTGGTCGGGCTGGATCCGCCCGCCCGAAAACCGGTGATCGTGCCGGTCGACTCCATCCTCGGCGAGGAGCTGCCGCGCTACACCGGCCCGAAGGTGCGGGCCTCATGAGCGCCGGCGTCGTCCCGATCGGCTTGACCAGTCTGATGTGTTCGCCGGCGCAGGCGTATCAGGCCGAGACCAGCGACACCGCTCTGGACAACTTCGCTGACCTGCTGTCGGCGCTGTCCCTGGAACCACTGCGCCATCCAATGCTCGACCTGGAAGGTGGCCTGCGCTTCGAGTGGGTGCACCGGGACGAGAAAGGCCGGCGTTGGGATCTGCGCGCCGTCATCGAAGCATCCGGTGGCCTGTATCTGGTCGCGCTGGGGGCCAAGGCCGCCCTCGACGACGAGCTGTATCTGGAGCACTTCGACGCGGAGCTGCTGATCCGCTTCGTCACGACCGGAACCATTCCGCACGACGTGGCCGTGGGGGAGGATGCCGCCGCACCGGTGCATGTAGCCGATGTCAGCATCATCCGCCTTCCGTAGGAGCCCATTCATGCCCAGCAATCTCGAGCTGCACACCGGTGACATGTTCAACTCGAAGGCGACAGCTCTGGGCCACGGCGTCAACTGCCGCGGAGCGATGGGCGCCGGCGTCGCCAAGATCATCCGCGCCCGGTACAGCACCGCCATGTTCGCTGACTACCACGCCGCCTGCCAGAGCGGGATGCTCCTACCCGGAGGCACCCGCATGTGGAGCGGTGATCCTCGTATTCCGCTGCTGGCCAACATCGCCAGCCAGAATCTTCCCGGACCGTTCGCCGAACTTCACCTGCTGGACAGCGCCATCCGCATCGCGCTCGCGGCAGTGGAGAGCGCCGGACTCGACCGGCTCGCCATCCCGCGGATCGGCTGCGGCATCGGCGGCCTGAACTGGGCGGAGGTGCACGAGGTGCTCGCCGGGGCCGCCGCCGACAGCGGTGTCGTGCTCGAGGTCTGGTCGCTATGAACGCAAACGAATGGACGACAACCGCCGGCCAACGTGGCCTCAATTCGACCGAGAGAACCGAGAAGCCCATGCGTGAGAAAATGTTCAAGAAATCCGACATAATTTTTGTAGTAGCCGTTGTAGCCAGCGCCGTGCTGACACTAATGGTCATCTTGCCGGTGCTCGATAGGCACGCTGACCGTGTCGACGAGACCCAGATGCATGCCGAAATGCAGCATGCGGCTGACCAAACCGAATTCTATCTGCGCAGATACAAGGCATATCCCGACGACCAGTTCGACTTCGAGAATGGTGTGGAACCAATCAAAGAAGCCAACGACGCCCAAACCTTCCGATACCACCGGGCAACGGACGGGGCCGCGTTCGCCATCTCTGCCACCAGCGTCGGAACGGGGCGAATCTTCTGCTACCGAAGCGCCGACAAAACGGTACGCCGGGTGGCGGCCGACCCATCTTGCATAGCGGCGACAGAATCCCGTCGGTAGGCCCGGCTGATACAGCCTGAACGAAGTTTCGCACCCCACCAAATGCCGCCCCGACGGATAGGTATTCATGACCGCAGATCAGCTGGCTCCGGAGGCACCCGCGCAGCAGCGCGCCGCCAGCGACACCCGGAGGTCGCGGGTCTCAGCGGTACGCAACGCCATCCGGGTAGCCGTCGGTGGCCCCGCTTGCCGCGGTGAAGACCCGGAGCTGTTCTTCCCCGACAATGACACCCTGTCCGCGGCGGAACCGGCCAGGATCATCTGCCGACGCTGCCCGAAGAAGATCTTTTCCTCCTGCCTCGAAGACGCCCTGACACACGCGGTCGAAGGTATCTGGGGCGCCACCACCGAGACCGACCGTGACCTGATCAGAGAACGCCACGGCCTCATCGCCGAGCCGCTCACCACCTCCTACCGGGAGATCCGTACCGACGCGGTGCGGGACCTGACCGAGCACGAAGGTCTGAGCGCCAACGAGATCGCCACCCGCCTGAACATCACCAAGCGAACGGTAGTTCGCCACCGCAGCCAAATCGGAGAAACCGCATGAGTAAGACCACCGCGAGGAACCCTGCACCGTCGAATGCGCTGCTGGCCGATCTGGACGCCGCCGTCAACAGCGTGCTCGACCACCTGGACGACAGCCCGGCGCCCAAGGTCGGGAAGTCCGACCGGCCGAAGCCGTACGTGACGGCGCTGCCGGCCGCGAAGCTGTTCGTCGATCACACCTACCAGCGGTCGCTGGATCAACGGCGCGTCGACAAAATGGTCGCTGAGTACGACCCGACATTGCTGGGGGTGCTGGAGGTCTCCGACCGCGGGAACAGCACCTTCGCGATTCTGGAGGGCCAGCACCGCTGGGCCGCCGCTTCCCTGGCCTCCGGCGCCGACGTCCACCTGGTCTGCCAGGTGCATCGCGGTCTGGCCGTGGAGGACGAGGCTCGGCAGTTCTACGACATGGACGTCCGCCGCCGCTCGCTGTCGGGCTGGGACCGCTGGAAAGCCCGTCGCGGCGCCGGCGACCCGGTCGTGGCGCACGTCGAGAAGATCGTCTCCGGCTTCGGTCTACGAGTGGACTCGGGCTCGGTCGACGGGCTGATCGGGTCCACGACCACCCTGGAGAACGTGTATGAACTGGGCGGTGAGGCTCTGCTGGTATCCACCCTGACGGTGCTGACCGCCGCCTACGGCGATGTCCGGGACGCCTACGACGGTCAGATGATCATGGGTGTCGCGCTGATCATGCACAACTACGACCCGCGCGAGGAACTCAACGTCGACCGGCTGATCAGTCAGCTGCAGGCGATCGTTCCTCGGCAGGTCAAGGCCCGTGCCACCGCACTGCGGGAAGCGCACCGCGGACAGTTGCCCCGGCTGACCGCCGCGGTGATGATCGACCGCTACAACGCCGCCCCCGGCCGCAAGGTCGACCCGTTCTTCGTCCGCGTACCCGCATCCTCCAAGACCTCGCAGCACCCGGCTTCGCGGCAGCGGGACCAAATCCGCCGGTGGGCCGAACGCGAAGGCATGGTCGTCGGCCAGCGACTCTCTGTCATGGTCACCGACGCCTACGCGGCCGCGCACCCCGGAGCGCAGCAGTGAGCACTGAACCGCTGAACACAGCGACCAGGCCAATCATCCGCGACGCTGCCGACCTGCAGGTATGGCAAGAGCTGCTCTCCAACGACCGGCACGGCGTCGCTGCCATCCTCGACGAGCACGGACGGCCCCGACTGCTGACCGAGGGCGAGGACGGGAAGATGTACGTCACCTCCGTCGACGACGAAGAGGGCGACACGCCATGGGATTCGGCCGAGAAGGAGCTGTTCTTCTACGGACCGTTCACCGTGATCCACCCACCGACCAGCCTGCCGCCCTGGCCGATGAGCGCCATCGAGCAGAAGTACTTGTCTGCCCTGTCCGCAATCGTCAAGCTCGACGAGCTGCGCAAGGCCGGCGCGATCACCGAAGACGACGCGGAGATTCTCCGCGCCGGACTGGACGCCGGGCCGGGCCTGATGATCGATAACGTGAAGCTGCGCTGCTCACTCGCCGCCCGCGACGGCCAACCGGTCAGTGTGGCTGGCGGACATGGCTGATCACGGAATCGTGCCCATCCCGAAGGGAATAGAGGCGAAAGATCGACAGCCCGACCGTCTGGAGCGGTCTATCGACCGCACGACGAAGATGGTCGGCAGCCGGCGGGTCTCTGATATTGCTCTGACACCAGCGGATTACGGGGCCGCACGAGACCTGACGGATCGTGGATGGTTCCTGTGGCGATTGGCTATCAAAGGTCACGTCGATGAATTCCTCGCCGTTTTAAGCGCGATGGAGTTGTGTGCCCTGGAAGACGCCGAACTGGTCGAAGGGCAACTCGTCCACCAGCACTCGGGCTGCCCTGGGCATAACGAGTCAGGCACACGGGAGACAACCAAAGCGGGCACGGCCGGCACGGCTGAGGGAAACGATGGCTGAGCACGGAATCGGGCCGCTGCCCACCGATCTGGTCGACGAGCTGATCAGCATCGACCTGTCCGGCGACCTGGCCGAGATCCGCTACCGGATGCGCAAGATGGCCGCGAAAGCGTACGGCCGCGGCTGGGGCGACGGCCGAATGAGCGAAATCAAATGGGGTTCCGCCGATCGACACCACGATAAGGAGACTACGACCCGATGACCACCAACGCCTACGCAGCCCACTCAGAGAAGCAGGAGAAGTGATGAGCCCCAGTCAGATCGACGATGTTACGAGTCGCGCGGAATTCGAGCAGGAGATCCGTGAGCAGGTCGCCAGAGAGATCATCCACCTGAGCGGACAGGTCGCGCGAGAGATCACCGCCCCGAAGTTGACGATGCACGGATCTTCGGTCGTCACCGATGTGATGGATGGTATCGCTGCTCTCGTCAGGCTTCCGCTGCACCGACGCAGCGATGGTTCCCAGGCGACCATCGAGGAGGCCGACGCAGCGCAGGCAGCTAACGACTTCCCCGCTATAGCCGCACTTATAGCACCCGCGTCACCGATCATCCGGAACGCTACCGACCTGGAGTTCTGGCGGGAGCGGCTTTCTCGCGAACGGTTCAGTCAAGCCCTGATTCTCGACAAGAATAGCCAACAGCGTCTGATGACCGAGGGTGACGATGGCAAGTTGTACCTCACCTGCAAGATGTACCTCGCCGGGTACGAGGAAGGCGACGCGCCATGGGATCTTGCTGAGACGGAGCTTCACTTCTACGGGCCGTTCACCGTAATTCACATCGGGCCCGACCGTCTGGAAGCGTTCGTCGATCGCACGACGAAGATCATCGGTGCGCGGCGGGTCTCCGACCTTTCGCTGACACCAGCCGACTACGGGGCCGCACGCGAACTGCCGGATCGTGGGTGGCTACTGTGGCGATCGGCAACCAAAGGTCACGTCGATGACTTCCACACCGCGTTCAACGCGATGGAGCTGTGCTCCGTGGAAGACGCCGAACTGGTCGAAGGGCAGCTTGTGCACCAGAACCCGGGCTGCCCGGGCCACAACGATCCAGTGACCTGGGAAAGGATCACCTCAGACACCGCCAGCACGACCGACGACTGCAGCATCCCGGACAGCCGATCAAGAACCGGTCCGCTGATGCCGGCCGCAGACATCGCCCGGGTTTGCCACGCCGCCAATCGCGCCCTGCAGATGCTCACCGACGACCCGTCGCCGTCACCGTCTTGGTCGGAAGCGCCGGACTGGCTGCAAGCGGCGGAGATACGCGGCGTCGAAGCGGCCCGACAAGGCGCAACACCGGAGGACCTCCACGAGCTGTGGATGGAACACCGGATCGCAGACGGATGGGCCCTCGGCCCGATCAAGAACCCGGACACCAGGACCCACCCGTGCCTGGTGCCCTACGACGACCTGCCGGACGGCCAGCGCGCCAAGGATGCGGTCTTTCACGCCATCGTCCGCGCGCTGAGCTGACCCCTTCCACCAACCCGATCAACACTGGAGCTCCCATGACCGCACCGACCGCCCTCGCGACGACTCTTGCCACGACAGCCGTCGGCGAGCAGCCGTACCTGGACCTGATGACCCGAATCCTGGCCGAAGGCGCGCAGAAGGGCGACCGCACCGGCACCGGGACGCTGTCGGTGTTCGGCCACCAGATGCGCTTCGATCTGGCCGCCGGCTTCCCGCTGCTGACCACCAAGCAGATCCATGTCAAATCGGTGATCCACGAACTGATCTGGTTCCTGAACGGGGACACCAACATTCGCTACCTGCAGGAGAACGGTGTCCGCATCTGGGACGAATGGGCGGACGAGAACGGCGATCTCGGGTCCGCCTACGGCGCGATGTGGCGGTCCTGGCCCGCGCCCGACGGCCGCCGGATCGACCAGCTCGGCGCCGTCATCGAATCGATCCGCCGCAACCCAGACTCCCGCCGGCACGTCATCTCGGCGTGGAATCCGGCCGAGGTCGACAACGTGGCGCTGCCGTGGTGTCACGCGATGTTCCAGTTCTACGTCGCCGACGGGAAATTGTCCTGCCAGCTCTACCAGCGTTCCGCCGACGTGTTCCTCGGGGTGCCGTTCAACATCGCCTCCTACGCGCTGCTCACCCACATGGTCGCCAAGATCTGCGGGCTCGAGGTGGGCGACTTCATCTGGACCGGGGGAGATTGCCACCTCTACGTCAACCACTTGGAGCAAACTGCTCTGCAGCTGTCCCGGACGGCCCGGCCCTTACCGACCCTGCTGATCGCCGGCGATCAGCGCGAGATCGACGAGTTCCGGTTCGAGGACATCAGCTTCCTCGGGTACGACCCGCACCCAGGCATCAAGGGCAAGGTGGCGGTCTAGGTGTCGGCTCAATCCGAGGCGCCTGCCGGCGCGCAGCAGACATCTCGGATCTTCCGTCACGCAGTGTTGCCCGCGCTCAATATTGTCTACGCTCGCGAGGAACCGCCGCAGTCTTACGCCAAGTCGATTTTTCTGGTTGGTCCAACTCCACGATCCGACGAAGTGCCATCCTGGCGTCCAGAAGCTCTGAGGCTGCTACGAGCAACCGGCTACGACGGTGTGGTGTTTGTCCCGGAGGATCGCCCAAACGCCGTCGGCAGCCGCCGCATGAAGGACAACTACGACGGCCAGATCGATTGGGAAGAACGGTGCCTGAACCTGGCTGACGTGATTCTCGCCTGGGTGCCGCGCAACCTTCAGACGATGCCGGCGCTCACTACGAACGTCGAGTGGGGTAGATGGCAGGCTTCAGGCAAGATAGTGCTCGGGTCGCCCTCCGACGCAGTGAAGAACAGCTACCTCGAAAGCAACGCCCGGTCGCTGCAGGTTTCCCTTTCGACCACCCTCGAACACACGGTCGAGCACGCCATTGAACTACTTGGCGACGGCAGCAATCGTCAGTGCGGTGAGCGGGAGGTGCCGCTGTACGTCTGGCGTACGACCTCATTCCAGCAGTGGTACGCATCGCTGGTCCAAGCGGGCAACACCCTCGAGCACGCCAAGGTGGAGTGGACTTTCCGAGTAGGACCCGCCCGCCGCTACGTCTTGTTCTGGGCTCTGCGGGTCGAGATTCACATCGCCGCCGAAGGCAGATCGAAAACGAACGAGGTGGTGATCGGACGCCCCGACATTTCCACCATCATGCTTTACCAGCGGGCGACAGACATCAATGACAGTGTCGTCATCCTCATTCGAGAGTTCCGATCGCCCGCCTCCAACACGGAGGGCTTCGTCTATGAGCTGGCAGGCGGTTCTAGCTTCAACGCAGCTGACGACCCGTTGGTACTGGCGGCTCACGAGTGCGAGGAGGAAACCGGCTTGCGAGTCGATCCAGGACGCTTCCGTCAGCATGGTGTCCGTCAGGTGGTGGCAACCCTGTCGGCGCACCGGGCCCATCTGTTCTCCGTCGAGTTGACCGACGCAGAGGTCGGCTTGCTTCGAGCCGACACCGGCAACCCGCACGGCTCTGTATCGGACACCGAGCGAACCCACGTGGAGGTGGTGACGCTCGGCGCTATTCGGGAGCAGCAGTTGGTGGATTGGTCGATGATCGGAATGATCACTGACACCCTCCTCTCGGGGAACCAGTCGACAGCGACCACCACCAAGGGCAAGGTGGCGGTCTGATGGGCACCGGACTCACGCTGACCGGAACCGAAAAGCGCGTGCTGGCCGTCCTTGCCGAGACGGGTTGGGCCACAGCGCCGGCAGTAATGATCCGATCGAAGTCGTTCGGGCTCACGAGATTCACCCTGTTGAACTTTCAGACCGGACGTCTGGTGGTCCGCGAGGGCGACAAGTACCGACTGACCGCCTTGGGCCACCGGGCTGCTCGGGAGTTCGCGCGGTAGGTCGCTCCCTGGAAGCAGCGTTCCAGCGTGGCCGTCGGCCGAGGAAGCTGCAGCCGTCACATCATCGCTGGATGAACGCGTCGTACCCACAGCCGTCGTACCGGCAGTACATGCCGAAGAACGCCTCGTTGGTGGTGAATCGCAGCGCGTCCTTTCGCCCGCACATGGAGCACTGGCGGGCGACAGCGCGGCTTGTGGCCTGATCTCCGACGGTGGCCGGACGGCGGTGGTTCCTGCTCATGCCTATAAGACCGTTTGAGCCGGCGGAATATGACACCTGCCCGGCGGATTCTTCGAAGAATCTCGCGCCGCACCAAATCCCCGGTCGCCGGATAGGTAGTCATGGCCACCCTCACCTTGATCGCCGCCGTCTCGCAGAACCGCGTCATCGGCACCTCCGGCGGAGGCCTCCCGTGGGACATTCCGGCTGACCTGAAGCGGTTCCGGCGGTTGACCCTGGGCAAGCCGGTCATCATGGGCCGCGCCACGTTCGACTCGATCGGCAAGCCGCTTCCCGGCCGTCGCAACATCGTGATCACCCGCCAGCCCGACTGGTCCGCCGAAGGCGTCGAGGTGACCGCATCAATCGAAGCCGCGCTGTCATTGGCCGGCGACGTCCCGACCATGGTGAGCGGCGGCGGTGAAATCTACGCTCAGACCATCGCCCTGGCTGACCGGCTGGAGATCACCTGGGTATCCCAGTTCGTGCCCGACGCCGCGGTGAAGTTCCCGCCGATCGACCTGCGGACCTGGCACTGCGTCGAGTCCGACCAGCACGACGGGCACACCTTCGCCAGCTACCGGCGGCACGCCGCCTGAGCGATCCGGGGGAGACGCCGACAGCCCTGCGCATATAGCTGGTACGAGTAGTTCCCCGCATCCATCGGAGACCGACCATGAGCGAAGCCAGCGAGACCAAGGTCCAGGTATCAGCCCTGCAGTCCGCCGGTGAGCTGTCCGGATTCATGGTCTCTGGCCGCTGGCCGGCAACCACTCTGGAGTGGGTGCGCCTGCTCAACATCGCCGTGCAGATCGCGGCCGTGCCCGGCCTGCTCAACGCCACCACCGTCTTCCGGGTCCTGGAAGACCTCCCCGATGACCCGCTGCCCGGCACCATCGGCCTGGTCATGGCCGAAGGCAGGGTGTACGGCGATGACGCGCTGGCACCTGGCCTGTTCGCCTTCTGCAACCCGCCAGGACTGTTCGTGCTGCACCCACCGGCGGCCACCCGGCCGTCGCTGCCCGAGTACAGCGACGTCGCCTCCGGCTGCATCCTGCTCCCTGGCATCCCCTACCTCGGCCTGGATCATCGGGCCGGCTGGGTGGAAGCCGACCATTCCGGCCATGTCGCCTCGATGCGGGCCCGCTCCGGCATCGACCCGATGGACGACCCGGACACCGCGGTGCTGGCAATGCTGCTGGCCGCCTGACGTGGTCAAAGCGAATCCGCAGCGTGGTGGAAGACATCTCCCGACCAGCCCATGCACCTGCCATGACGCACTCACAAACAGATGAGCCTTCTCCGCCTCGGCGCGACACCATGGACGCCACGACCGATTCGGTGGCCGTCCCGGTCACCGACGCCGACAAACTCCACCACCTGGCCGACTGGTTCGACGCCTTCGACCGGCACCACCCCCCCACGATGTCTGGCAGGCCAGTACCGGCGACTCGATACAACAGGATCTGCGCAGAATCGCCGACCGTGTGGAAGACGCCTGATCACCGGCCCATGTCATGGGCATGACCAATTCCGAGCCGTCGACGACGCCTGGCCTTGAGCAACTGACCCTGGATGTGACGGCGCTCCGCGCTCAGGTTCGCCGGCTGCAGCGGTACGCCTTCCGGGACCTGATCAATGCCGAACCGGGCGACCTGGAGTACATCCTGGCCACGAATCCCGACCTCGCGGACGGGTTACGCCGAGTGCTGACGGCCGCACCATCGGCATCGACTGATCCGCTGACGCCGGTGCGCTCCAGGGTGGCGGAGTTCCTTCGCCAGTTCGCGATGACCGATCAGTCGACCTCCGACGTCATCGCCACGATCATGATGGACCCGCGGGCACCGAAAGCTCAGTTGCTGGCCTCCGACCTCAACGCTTTGCTGGACGCATCGTGACTCAGCCGGCGCTGAGCGCGCTGCAGGTGGCCGACTACATCATCGCCCGCGCCGCAGAAGACGGAGAAACCCTCGAGCTGCCGAAACTCCAGGCACTGCTGTACTTCTCACAGGCGTGTCATCTGGCTATCACCGGCCAGCCGTTGTTCGCCGACCCGATCCTGGCCGGACCAGACGGCCCGTTCGTCGAATCAGTTGCCCGACGGGATGCGGCGCCGGCAGCCCTTGAGCCTCCGCCTGTCGCAGAGACGGGCGCCCGGCCTTGAGCTCCAAACGGGAGGAGCGAAAAGATCAGGCGAACCTCCGTTCCGAATTCGCGGTCACCATGCGCCTCATCCATCTGAGGCAAGTGGCGGCGCAGGAGCATAACCGGTCGTACGCCGGCTGGTCCGCCGACGATTTCACGGCAGAACCCGGCGCACTGGTGCAGGGCACGACCGACCAGTAGACGGCCAGCTGGACTCGGCCCGGGGACGACGACGGCCCACCCGTGCATGTAGTGGGTACGCCGCCCACTGGCGACACCGAAGGAGCCAGCAATGCGCATCGACCTGCACACCCACAGCGTTCGCTCCGACGGCACCGACACCCCGGCCGAACTGATCGCGCAGGCCAGCCTTGCCCGTCTGGACGTCGTCGCTCTCACCGACCACGACAACTGCGACGGCTGGGCCGAAGCCGCGGCCGAACTGCCCGCCGGGATGACCCTGATCGGCGGCGCCGAGTTCTCCACGAACCTGCACGATGTCCACGGGCGCTCGGTCGGCGTTCATCTGCTGGGTTACCTGTTCGATCCGGCGAACCCGGCGATCGTCGCCGAGCAGCAGTCGATGGTGACGGCCCGGGCGAACCGCGGCGGCGACATCGTGGCCCTGATGGCCGCCGACGGCCTACCGATCAGCATCGAGCGGGTCCGCGAGATCGCCGGCACAGCGCCGATCGGCCGGCCGCACATCGCCCGGGCACTGCTGGAAGCAGGTGCGGTCGCCACCATCGACGACGCTTTCCAAGGCGTGCTGGCCAAGTCCGGACCCTACTACGTCCACAAGGCCAACACGAACCTGTTCGACGCGGTGCGGATGATCGAAGCGGCCGGTGGGGTAGCCGTGCTCGCGCACCCCTGGACGCGCGGATCCGACACCGTGCTGACTCCGACCGTCATCCGCGAGCTGGCTGCTGCTGGACTGCGCGGCATCGAGGTCGACCACCCCGACCAGAGCCCCGAAATGCGCGCCACCCTGGGCCGGCTGTGCCGGGACCTGGACCTGATTCGGACCGGCTCCTCGGACTATCACGGGGCGAACAAGACGCTGCGGATCGGGCAGGAGAGGACCGGCGAAGCAGCACTGGACCGCATTCTAGAGCTGACTACCGGGAGTGCCACGATCCAGCGATGACAGGCCATCGACCAAGGTCCGACGAGCTAATTCGTTCGTGACCTGCGCTCTACCTTGACGCTGTACCCAACGAGAGGATTCAACCTGATGACGATGTCTGAGACCGAGATCGCTGCGACACTGGCCCGAACCGACGACCACTGGCATCTGTGGCTGCGCGCTGGCGACAATACGGAATGCTGCGGCCAGCGGGTCTTTCTGCCGCAGTCCGGATTCACGCCGGCGGTGAGTGTGACCGCAGACGTGTCGAAGGTGACCTGCCCACGGCATCTCCTGAGGTTGTTGTAGGGATCGTGGGGTAACCTGCCGCGTCAACACACCGGACGGCAGCAGACGGTGTCCCGTAAGGTTCGCGGCGGGAACCGGAGACCACCGCAGAACATGCGGAGGTAGCAGGAGTCTTGCTGCGCCGGGGAAGGCGTCGTCTCGGCAAACGGGGATGCGATGTAAGACCTCGGGCCAACGGGCTAACGGCGGCAGGATAGAGCGTTGCCGGTTTCCGTCTACCGGACCGCGACGCGGGACACCACGCCGTCGAAGGTAGACCAAAGATGGTCATTCCGGCCCGCAATCGGATCGGTGACGTAGAAGAAGCACATTGGACGCCACCGCCGGAAACGTCGCGGACCGCGCCCGTTGGGATTCAACATTGACCCCATCAAATCCGCGCGGCTCGGTGCCGGACCTGCCACCAACACCACCCTTTCACCAATGGCGCACTTCACGGACGAGACCGCCACGGATAAGCCGAGCGCGTCCGCGTCAGCCAACAGCGCGGACCCCATCAGCGGCGAGCAAAACCCGTACACGTTCGCCTCCACCGGACCGCTTGGGCTACCAGTCGGGTCGCCCGCCTGGGATGACTCCGTGATGATCTGCCCCGACCGGTTCCACCTCGCGAGATAACTCACCATCATCGAATCGGTTTCCTGTTCGACTGCGGGTCCACAGTATCCAGGGTGGAACACGAGCTTGCCTTCCAGCCACAACGCGGTGAGTTGCCCGTATGCGCCCATTCCAGCCTTGGTGGCGCGTCGCCACCGGAAACGGTCTGGTAGGAATCCGATGCACCTGCTGACCTCGTAGTACACGCCTTCTCGGGTGGTGTCCCATCGTGTCGCCCAACGCTCCAACGCGGACACGCACAGCACGACAGCGACGACCACGCCGCCAAGAAAAGTAAGCGCGCCACGTCCTGTGGATAGGAACATGAGACTGGCAATAAACGCGAAAAACCCCAACGCAACAACGCAGGTGACGACACCGCCGACCCCGGCTAGCAGAGAACCTCTGCGTTGACGTGTGGTGGCCGATCGTATTTCGGCCGGACTGAATTGTTGAGACCAGGTGGCGACGGTTTGCTCAGAGCGGCGACTCTGTGCGGGTGTAAGTATTCCGGGGCGCGCAGGCATGATTCGTTATTCTATCCGCCCCCGGCCGCCGTTGGTCGATCAAAAGGTGAGGTACCGCGCGATGTGCGCATCCGGCACGGCGTCGAGCGCCAACCGCGTCGCCAACGCGATGTTGGTGGCGTCATCGACGTGGACACCGAACGTCATGTGGTCGATACCGTAGTCGATCATCGCGGCGTGCTTGTCCCAGTTGCCGCCGTCCGGCTCATCCCGCTCGACCGGCGCGACGATGAACTCCGCGATAGGTGGACTCGAGGGACGTGCCCGCGCCGAGCCCGTTGTACTCGAATTTGACGGCACCGAACCGGCTGGTGAACGCGTCCGTCAGGTCCGGGTTGGCTTGGATCGTGCTGGTGTTCATGTCCATGACCTCGCTGATGCTCATGTGGTGCCTTTCGTGGTTGGTTGGGGCATGGGTCGGTTTCGTCGGTTAGCGGCCGCCGTGGTGCTGACCTCTTTGGGCCTTCACCGGATCCAAGTCCGACGGATAGGTAGGCAAACGCCCGATCCATCCTGAAGGCAGACCCAGTGACCGCACTCTCTCTTCCCACCATCGTCGTCGGCACCGACGGCGCCTGCACCGGCAACCCCGGCCCCACCGGCTGGGCCTACATCTGTGCTGACGGCCGCTGGCGATCCGGCGGACAACCGCGCGGCACCAACCAAATCGGTGAGTTGATGGCAGTGCTGTGGGCGCTGACCGACTTCTCCGACGTGCCCCTGGAGATCGAGTCGGACTCCACGTATGCGATCGGCTGCTCCACCACCTGGAAGGCCGGCTGGCAGCGCATTAACTACCAGCGGGCCAAGCCGCTGTCGAATCTGGACATCATCCGGCCGATCCACGCGCTGCTCGACGCCCGCCGGCACCCGGTCACCTTCACCAAGGTGAAGGGCCATCACGCCGATGCGACCAAGCACCCCCTGAACGTCATCGCCGACGAGCTCGCCACCGGAGCGGTACAGATCGCCAAGCGCGCCCGCGCCGCCGTCGACCAGTCCGGCGTCCGCGCGATGCGCGGCTGAGCGCTCCGCCCCGTCCAGCCCGCCGCCGTCCCGCAGGAGCCGTCATGCCCAGCCCTACAGATCCAGATGTTCACCCCGCGACCGCCCGTGGACTGCAAATCCACAACGCCCTGCTCACGCTGAACTACCCGCAGGCCACCGAAGACGCACCCGGCTGGCTGCTGCAGCTCGCCAACACCTGCACCTGCGACAACCACCCCCGCGCAGCGGAGACCGCGTTCGCCATCTTCTGGGTCTACCTGCCGGCACTGGCGTCGGTCGAGCCGCCCGAGTGCGACCGGGCCGGCAGTGACCGGGCACTGACCAGCATCGCGCTGGACCTGCAGCTGCTCGGCTTTCCGGCCGTCGCCCAGGGACTGAACATGAGCCACGGCGGATTCGTCGCTGTCCTGGTGAATCCATGACCGAGCAGATCGCAGTTGAGGAAGGCCCGCACGAGGAATGCGGTGTCTTCGGCGTCTGGGCACCCGGCGAGGAGGTCGCCAAGCTGACCTACTACGGCCTCTACGCCCTGCAGCACCGCGGTCAGGAAGCCGCCGGCATCGCGGTGTCCGACGGCCGGCACATCACCGTCTTCAAGGACCTCGGCCTGGTCTCCCAGGTTTTCGACGAACGGACCCTGTCGGCGCTGACCGGGCACATCGCAGTCGGGCACTGCCGGTACTCAACCACCGGCGCCGGCACCTGGGCCAACGCCCAGCCGACTTTCACCACCACTGCCGTCGGGTCCGGGCTTGCCCTGGGCCACAACGGCAACCTGGTGAACACCGCCGAACTGGCCGGAGGCCTGCCGATCCACGTCGGCGCCATCCCGGACTGCACCACCGACTCCGACGTGGTGGCCCGGCTGCTCGCCGCCGCGACTGACCTGAGTGTGACCGCCGCCGCGATGCAACTGCTACCGAAGCTCAAGGGCGCGTTCTGCCTGGTGTTCTGCGACGAGGACACCCTGTACGCCGCGCGGGACCCTCACGGTGTTCACCCGCTGGTGCTGGGCCGCCTGAACCGTGGCTGGGTGGTCGCCTCTGAAACGGCCGCGCTGGACATCGTCGGCGCCGCCTACGTCCGGGAGGTGGAGCCCGGCGAGCTGCTGGCCATCGACGCGAACGGTCTACGCAGCGAACGCTTCGCCCCCGCGGAACCCAAGGGCTGCGTCTTCGAGTACGTCTACCTGGCCCGGCCGGACACCACCATCTCGGGCCGGAACGTCTACGCCGCCCGAGTGGAGATCGGCCGCCGGCTCTCCGCCGAAGCCCCAGTCGCCGCGGACCTGGTGATTCCCGTCCCGGAGTCGGGCACGCCCGCCGCGATCGGTTATGCGCAGGCCTCCGGCATCGCCTACGGGCAGGGTCTGGTGAAGAACGCCTACGTCGGACGCACCTTTATCCAGCCGTCGCAGACGATTCGTCAGTTGGGTATCCGTCTCAAGCTCAACCCGCTCCGGGACGTCATCCGCGGCAAACGCCTGGTCGTCGTCGACGACTCCGTCGTGCGAGGCAACACTCAGCGCGCGCTGGTCCGGATGCTGCGGGAGGCCGGCGCCCTGGAGGTGCACGTCCGGATCGCCTCGCCGCCGGTCCGGTGGCCCTGCTTCTACGGCATCGACTTCGCGACCCGCGCGGAGCTGATCGCCAGCGCCGGCGAAATCGAGCAAGTCCGCCGGGCCATCGGCGCCGACACCCTGGGATACGTCTCGCTGGCCTCGCTGGTCGCGGCGACCGAGCAGCCACGCAACCGGCTGTGCACCGCGTGCTTCACCGGCGATTATCCGATTCCGATCCCGGCGGCGACCGAGCACGGCCGTCTGGTGCTGGAGATGGCGCCCTGAGCGGACCAGACGGCTCGGTGGAAGTCACCGGTCGACCGTTCCATGTTCGGGGCGGGCGCCGGGCCTGCCAGCGGTTCGCACCGCACCGAATGAGCCCCGGCCGGATAGGTCATCAACGAACACGGAGTCGACAGGTAACGGACATGGGACGAGGAAAGGGCAGGAGGGAGCGGATGTCAGCTAACGCGGCGCGCATCGACGACACCTACGCCGAGCTCTTCAACGACATCCCGACCGAATCGGACCTCGTCCGGACTCTGGCTGTCTCCCATCTTCGCCAGCACGCGGCGCACGGTGCGCACGCGGCACGCGAGGTGCACCCGCTGTTGACGCCATCTCTTTTGCAGCGCTGGAAGTACTGGGCGTGGCATCCGGTCAGCAGGATGGCGCTGGCGGTCGCGACGCTCGCCGTCGTTGTCGTACTGGCATTGCATCTCGCCTCACAGGTCACCATCGGCCGTCTTCCGCCACCGCAACCAAACTCACCGGTGGTGACGGTGACCATGTCGCCGACCACCACGCCGCAGCGGCAAACCGTCACCGCTCCGCTACAGATCATCACCGTCACCCAGGCGCCGCCTCTGAGCCAGCACCCCTGACCTGCCATTCCCGAGCCGCCGTTCCGCGAACCACACCGATATTCCACCGAAGGGCAACCGCTCGTCAACTACTCGGCCCTGAAGGACCGAGCTTGCAGCTCTGACTTGTGGGTCAGGCCGCGTTCGGCTGATTGACTGCAGCCACGTATTGGTCTTGGCCTCGCATGCTGATGTTGATGGAGGCGTTGCGGTCGGCTCCCAACGAGAAGCCGCATTTCTGGCAGCAGAACTCGGCCTGGTTGGGCCGGTTCTTCCTGTCGATGTGCCCACAGGCCGAGCATTGCTGGCTGGTGTAGGCGGGGTCCACCTGCACCATCAACACACCCTCGCGGGCGGCCTTGTAGGTGAGAAACGATCCCAGCTGGGCGAACGCCCAGGAGGAGTGCATGGCCCGTTGGGGCTTGCGGAGCCGTACCCGTTCGCGGATCCCCGTCAAATCTTCGACGGCGATTCCGCATCCGGTGCGTTTGGCCTCGGCCACGATTGTTTTGGAAATCTGGTGGTTGATGTCGGCGGCGAACCGCGTCTCTTTCCGGGAGCGGGCCTTGAGCAGCCGCTTCGCGCTCTTGGTGCCCTTGGTCTGCAGCTTGGTCCGCAGCAGCCGGTTCTTGTGGCGGCGGTCCTTGACTGCCTTACCGGACCAGTCGTGATGTTCACCGGTGGTCGGGTTGTGGGTGACGGCGATGTTTCGATACCCAGGTCCACCCCGACGAACCCGGAAGTTGGATCGGCCGGCGCAACATCGGGCAGGTCGACGGTGGCGATCAGGAACCAGTTCTTCCCACGCCGGATCAAGTCCGACTCGCCCCGACGGTGGGTGGCCAGCAGTTCCAGGTGGGCGGGCAGGCCGGTGTAGGTCAGGCCGCGCATCCGCCCGGTGGTCGTCCAGATGGACACCGTCTGGCCCTGGTGCTGCCAGGACAGGCAACGGTCGTCGAACGGCTGCGCCGCATCCGGGCGGAATACGACTGGCTTGCCTTCGACCTTGGCCCGTTTCGGGGACCCGGCCCGGCCGTAGCTGCCGGCCTGTAGGTTCGCCCGCAACGTCTTGTAGGCGTCGGCAACCTTCTTGATCGCCCGGATTCGCGGCTGCGCGGAAACGCCGGAACCGGCGGATTGATGATAGGTCAGGTGATGCAACTCGAAAGCACTAGTCACCCTTTTCTCGTGCGCTGTCACCGAAATCGAGGTAGCCAGGGCGTTACAAGCCGTCAGGGTTGCCTCCAGTGCCCGCGCCTGTTCCAGCGTCGGGAGGAGCTTCACCTGCACAACCAGCTTCACCTCACAATTGTCCCATCTAGCACCGACAGTCTTGGCGGGAACTGCGCCCTGGCAATACCTTCGGCGATTCCTCTCGGCCCTGAACGGCCGAGTTTCCTCGCCTCCAATGAGATGAAGGCACCGATCACCAACAGCGCAGGCCCGCTCGATCCGCTCCATAACGTCATCGTGATCGGCTCCGGCCCCGCCGGCTACACCGCCGCGCTGTATCTGGCCCGCGCCGGCCTGCAGCCGCTGGTCTTCGAGGGATACACCGGTGGTGGCGCGCTGATGACCACCACCGAGGTGGAGAACTTTCCCGGCTTCGACGACGGCATCCTGGGCCCGGAGCTGATGAGCAAGATGCGCACCCAGGCGCAGCGGTTCGGAGCCGACCTGCGCGAAGCCGAGGTCGAAGAGGTCGACCTGAGCGGCGAGATCAAATCGGCCACCGTCGAGGACGAGATCTTCCAGGCCCGCGCAGTCGTGCTGGCCACTGGTTCCGCCGCCCGTTACCTGGGCCTACCGGACGAACAGCGGCTCATCGGCCGCGGCGTCTCCGCCTGCGCCACCTGCGACGGGTCCTTCTTCCGCGGCCACGACATCGCGGTGGTCGGCGGCGGCGACTCGGCCATGGAGGAGGCCATCTTCCTGACCAGCTTTGCCTCCTCGGTGACGATCGTGCACCGCAGCGGCTTTCGGGCCAGCCCCATCATGCTGGGGCGAGCCCTCGCCAACCCGAAGATCCGGTGGGCGCGGAACTCCGCCGTCGCCGCCGTGCACGGCGACAAGGACGTCACCGGCATCACCCTCGCCGACCAGGACACCGGCGCGCAGACAGAACTGGCGGTCACCGCGATGTTCGTGGCGATCGGGCACGACCCCCGCTCCGAGCTGGTGAAGGGCGTCGTCGGGCTCGACCCCGAGGGGTATGTGCTCACCGGCCACGACGCCGGCGCTTGGAGACCCACCAGCACCAGCGTCAGAGGTGTGTTCGCCTGCGGCGACGTGGTCGACCGCATCTACCGGCAGGCCATCACCGCCGCCGGCTCCGGCTGCTCGGCCGCGCTGGACGCCCAGCACTTCCTGGCCGGCAGCGCGTGATCCGGCCGCGTACGCGCGTCGAAATGGCCGACCAGAGCGCCAGGTTCCATGCCGCGACCATGCGACTGCCACTGCACCAGCTGGTCCGTGAACTGAACGGCTGCCTCGGAACTACCCTCGTAGCCTTCATCGCCAACGTCCGCGGCCGCCAAATGCCTGCCAGGTGGGCCACCGACCCCGCTGATCCCGGCCATGCCGAACCGAGAGACGACGCCAAGCAGCGACTTCAGTTGGCGCATCAGGTGTATCGGTCGATCGAAGCGAACGAGGACGAGCACGTTGCCCGCCAGTGGCTCATCGGTGCCAACCCACGTTTCAACGGACAGACGCCGGCAGAGCGAATTCGAGAGTTCAACGCGGGAAGCGTTCTCGGCGCTCTGCACGCATTCATCGAGGACACCGGCGGAGACTGACCCAAAGAATGCTTGCCGACCATCCCGCCACGGCTCCACGCATATCCAGTGCATGACCAGTGCAGCCCACATCCGCGTATCCGCCGGCGTCCCAGAAGGCGGACGGTTCGCCCCGTCCAGCCGCTCAGAAAGCGACCTCGAGCTCGAACCAGCGACGGTTACGCCGGCGGCCGCGTCGGGTGGCGTCGATGCGGCGAAGAAGCGGAAAGCGATTCGTCGCGGAACGATTCGTATCGCGCATCAGGTACCTGGTGGGCTGCGCGAATACACCGAAACTGAAGCGGTGCTGGTCGGCGGATTCGGCGTCCACAAATCCCTCGACGGCCGGGAATGGGTCGCCACCCACGCTGCTTCCGGCACGAGCGTCACCCCGCCGTACAGCGGTACGAGACGCATCGACGCGATGCGGGTGTCCACCGCGCTGATGGCGATGACGGAGAAGGTGCCCGACTACTGGGATACAGAGAAGCCGGACGGGCAGCACTGCATCGGGCAGTTGCCGACCACCCCAGAGCGCCAAAGGCGCTACGGAAACGCCGACGGCATGATCTTCGCGCACGACACTCTCGGCATTGCCAGACATCTGGTTTTCGCCAAGGACGCCACCGATGCTGATTACCAGAGCGCGCAGCGGAAGTTCGAAGCCATCACCGGCCGGAGCTGGTCCCCTGAGGACTGACGGCGCCTTCCCCACCGCCGACTGCCCGTTGGCGCTTGTTCATTAGGCACGAGGTCTCCGCCGCAGTGAAAGGAAGCGCTAAGTGCAGTCGACACGATCTGGACAGAGCCGCATCGACTCTTTGCGCAATTGGCTCGGATCGGTGCCGAGAAATGAGTAACGAAGGCTCGAACATGGCGGCGTCGTGGAACGGCCTGTTCGCTTCCCTCTCAGTCTTCCAGCCCATCTTCACCGCGCTGAACTACGTCGCCCTGGGCCTGGTGGTCGTCTGGGTTTGGAAGGTAATCCGCGGCAAGATGGGAAAGGGCGACTTGTCCGGTAGACCGGGCGGCACCGGAGGGCCATGGGCCTGAGCATTCCGCGCTACACCCTCTGGACGTTGCTGCCGGCTACTCTTCTTGCGAGTCCGATGTTGATGGGCAGCATCGTGCTTCCGATCGCCGACAGCTTGGCCAACGTTGTGCTGGCTCTCGTGCACCAGTTCGGCCCGTGACGACTCCACCGCGTCATCGGAAGGCCGCCGTTGGCCGGCCCGCCAGTGGTGGGCCCATCGTTGTCGTGCGAATCGACGACCGCCTGGCCGGCTGGTGCGATGGGATCTTCACCGGCGACCGCGACATGGTGGCCGCGGCGTACCGCGCCGTCCGGTACCAGTTCACCGCGCCACTGAACCAGTGGGATCCCGAGGTGCCCGCCGACGCCACCACCGCGCTGGGCGCCGCCGCCGCCCTGATCACCTTGAACTCCGGCCGCGCCGTCATCGAGCGGGCACCCGATGACGTGCTCGCCGCCGTCGCCGGCCAGCACCAAGACGATGGCGAAGCCCCGGTCACCGGCGAGGTGTTCTGATGTGCGACGCGAAATGCGATGGGGGAGTGCGCTGCGCCGAACCGGCAGAGGCCCGGCGAGCCCGACAGCGCATCAGCTACGCCATGTCGCTGATGCCGGCGGGCATAGTCGCGTCAGCAGTTCCGACCGAACCCGGGCCAGTCGAGCCGCAGATCGAACCGCCCCGCAAACCTGACCTGAACAGTTTCGGCAGCGATCACCCAGCGGCCGAGCTGGCGGTCACCGCCTGGGGCGCTGAGCTGTCCCGGCGCGCGCACGAGATCGCCGGCATCACACCCGAGGAGATTCTCGCGGGCAGCCGGCAACGGCAACGCCAAGCTGAACTGGAGCTGCCGGAGCTGGAGTCGATCTACCACGACGCCCTCGACGTCGCGAAGTTGTGCCAACAGCGTCGCGATACCCCACCCGAGGATGACGCCGACCCCGAACTGGTGCAGGTCGCCTGGAACGGCAGCCGCACCTGGAAAACGGACTCGCCGCGAGGGGCGGCATACAAGGACGCCCGGGAACGCTCTAACCTGCTCTACCAGACCTACCGAGAAGCGTTGGTTCTCGTCCAAACCGCAGGTCAGGGCAAGGACGAGGAAACTATCAGACAGCTCGACCTGGTCTCCGCCGCCTATCTGCAGGTGCTCGCACAGGAACGCCCGATGGGCGGGAAGGTCGCCGTCGGGAAGCAGTCCAGTCCCCGCGCGAAGGCCGCCCTGGTTGACGCAGTGCGGATTTACCCGACCGACTGGATCCAGGTGTCGAACGAGGCGCAGGTCGACCGGCCATTGATGGCGGTGGCCAACCCGGGCAGGGCGTTCTACCGGCACGAGGGACGTCTGACGGTAAAAGCCGACGGCGCCGCCACCCGCAGGATCTTCCAGGACGCCGGCTGGGCACCGCCGCCGGAGGAGACCAGCGACTATGAGCTCGACGAACCAGAGGCGGTCTTCAACGGCCGGTCCGGGACGATCTGGCTGGAGAAGGTGTACGAGAAGAAGTACCAACGTGAACAGCCGCGCGGGCCCGGCTGGGAGCCGGCGGGCGACCGCATCTGGCGGCGACCCAAGACCGCCGAGCAGTCCATCCAGGTTTCCGAACTCCGCGTCGGACTCCGGGAATTCCAAGGCGGCCAGATCGGAGTGCGCCCGGGGGCGGCCACCGCAGCCCACGAATTCGGTCACCGCTGTCAACGGTTGGTGCCGAACATCAGCGAGCTCGAGCGGGCATTCCTTGACCGCCGCACCGCCGGGACCGAGCTGGAGCCGTACTCCAAGGCGCACGCCGACGAATGGGTGCAACCGGACGGCTTCGCCGATCGGTACATGGGCAAGGACTACCGAGAGGGTAAACCTGGCGTCTTCCAAGAGGAGGAGTCCAAGTCCACCGAGATTCTCACCACCGGGGTCGAGGCGATCTTCGCGAACCGGTTCGGCGCACTCGCCGGCCTGAATGGGCTGAACCCGGACCCTGACATGCGCAACTTCGTGCTCGGCATGATGGCCGTCCTATAAGCGGCTGTCCGTACCCACGTTTCCCTCCGTCTCAGCCGAAGTAATCCGCTGTTACGACCCCGAGATCGAAGTAATACGTGTTTAATGGGGGCCTGGGGAATTGATGTGACCAACGGGGGTGATCAGCCGGTCATCCTTGTTCACGCTGACATCGCAGGCCGAGAACCCGCCGTCTGTCATCGATCACATTGTCAGGCCGTTTGCACTCAACGCTGATCGATCCGACGACTGCGTAGCCCAACATCAGAGGACGACATGATTCTCGAGGTCGAAGACACCATCCAGCAGCGCTCGCCCGCGGTGGTTCAGCAACCGCCAACGCGAGCCAGCCGACGCGCGTTCCTCACCCTCGGTCTGGCGGCGGGCGTTCTGAGCCTCGCAGCATGCACGACCACTGATGCAGGCGCCCCACCAAGCTCCGTCGCTACCACCGCACCGAGTTCATCCGCTGACGCAACCACCGCACCAGGTTCAGCCGCTACGACCGCTCCTGCGGCCGGGCCAGAAAAGGCGACCAGCACCAAGGTAGAGACGTCCGATCCGGACGCCCTGCCATCAGGTGTGGTCGGCAAACCCCTCACTGTGTCCTTGAAAACGGTCGACGAGGTTGGTGCGACGGCTGCCGTGACGATCAACAGCGCGAAACGGTTCACCCCACCCAAGACCGGCTACGCCGCGGCCGCTACCAACGGCAGCTACCTGCTGCTGGACGTGACCATTGTCTCGAAGAAGGGCAAGGTCACATACAACCCGCTGTACTTCAAGGCGCGGGGCACGGACGGCCAGGAATACACCCCCGAGCTGATGCTCGTCAGCAGCATCAAGGGAATGCAGTCGGGTGAGCTTCGATCCGGTCAGAAGGTTCGCGGCACGATCGCTTTCGACGCCCCCAAGGGTGACATGGAAATTGACCTGACCGGGGTCATGTTCGATGACGTCGCCTCTTGGCAGATCAAGTCGTAGGCGTCATCGGCGCCGGCGGAAGACAGGACCGCCCCGGCCCATGTACCTGGCATGACAACGACACGCAGCACATATCGCATCGAACAGGTTCGCGCCGAAGACTTCCAGCAGGGCGGCTTCGGCTGGATCAACGGCCAGTGGCGCTACTCCCCAGAATCGCTGTCAGACCTGCCGCCAGGCGTGCACGTGAGTTGGGGACCGATGATCCTCACCGCCGCCATCACCGGCTGGAGATCCGAACACCTCCTGCGGCCCAGAGAGATCGCGGTGATACAGCGCATGCGAAACAGGGCCCGACAATGGGTCGACCGCACGGCCCGCGGTGCCCTAACGAGCGTGATGACGACGCAGGATCTCGAATACATGCTGGCCAGCACCATCCTGATCGGTGGGGCGGGGCAACGCTGGCGCAAAGTCCGCACCAACCTCTGGCAGAACACCGCAGGGCAGATGCAGCCCGGTTCGGTCCTGCTCGCCAAATTCGGCCCGCTGACCCGCGCGCCGGAGATCAGATGACCGACAGCACGGATCAGGACCTCCGCGATGCTGGCTTCACCGACGACCAGATCGCGCAGGCGCACGTGCCGATCAGCGCCGGTGAGATGGACGCCCACGAAGAGGCCCACAAGGACGACGCGGACCGGCAGTTCTACCACGACCGGGACAAACGGCGGCAAGCCGATGCGGCGATCGGTCCGGAACGGGAGAACGAGCTCCTGACCGAGGCGACGGCAAGCGCGAAGATGCGTGGCGTTCAGATCGGCGGCCTTTGTCGCCAGGTGCAGCAGCTGCAGACTGGGCCGGCTTCGCCGGTAGACGTACGCTCCGACATCTTGGCCGCCGTGTGGTCTGAGGGCTTCGAGGCTGGCGCTCGAGCTCAGTTTATGTCCAATCCTGCCCCCAACCCTTTCCGTAATGCGCTTGCCGGACCGGTCGGCAAGCGCACTGGTAGTGCTGATCTTCCTGGTGCCGAGCCATGGGACACCACTGAAGGTGCGGACCTGGATGCGGCGGTACAGACCCCACCAGAGGACTCTGGTTTCGTCCCGTGCCTCAAGAGGCGGCCTAGCGGCGGTTCGCACTGCCGGTTCCATCTTGGCCATACCGGACAGCACTGTGACAGCGGATTGGACAGCGAGGAAGGGTACTGGTTCGGCTCGGGCAAATGGGAATGCGGCTACGTCTGGGAGGACCTGGAATGCGAGCTGGAGACCGGCCACTATGGCGACCATTGGCAGCCTGTTGATGGCGGCTCGAGACATGGCCGACCATGGAGCAATGGCGGGTAGAGCATCAGGCAAAGGGAGCTGACGATCCCGTCTTGCCGCTGGTGATTGGTGACGAGGTGAAGTTCAAGCTCAGCCCGAACGGGCTGGTCTGGCGGGTCACCCGAGTCGACTCTTGCGACGGCAAAGTCGATCTAATCTCCCTCACTAGTCCCCGGGTCCGTTACAAGGTCTTTTCTCAACGCCTCATGCTGGACGAGGCTGCCTGAGCAGAAACGCATGCCAGATGTTGTCAGGCCGGACGTCATCCAGTAGGGAAGTTGGCCGCATGAGCTCAGAATCCTAGTCTGATATATCGCTCCCGCCAGCTCGACGGACAACCATGACGGTCCAGCTCACGCTGGCCTGGCAACCGGAAGTGGCGTTGCCGTGGTTTTGTTGATCGGTCGGCGCGTCGGGGCGGTTATCGCTGCCGGCGAACGAATCGCTCAGAGCCACCACCTGCGGTTATAAGACTTTCTGGGGCCAGGTCGCTTGTTGATCGGTGAGTGCGTCCCGCGTGGGTATTACGGCTCGAGACGCGGCAGGCCGGGCTGTGGAAGACAGAGCGACCCCCGTCCATATATGGGGTAGGCCGCCACCGCGGGCCGCCCTTGACCGGCCACACGCCGCCCGACAGCGGCGCCAGGAGGATTCGATGACAACCACCGGATGCCCGAACTGCACAGATGACCAGCGCTGCTACCTCTGCTTGGCGTCGCTGGATACGGACCTGTACGCCCATGACTGGAATGATGGCTCAGTTGAGGGTGACGAACGATGACCGGCTACAGGGCCGCAACCTTGCACTGCGACGGTATCGAGGGCTGTCAGTCCGAGCGCCCGGTCACGCACTGGACGGCGAACCGCGCCCCTCGGCTCGTTGAGATCGCGCGGTGGCTAGCTAAAGACGTCTACGGGTGGCATCACACGGCAGCCGGCGACTTTTGCCCCGATTGCTGGAAGACGATCAAATGAGTACAGACGAGCGGCCGGTTGTCGTATACACCAGTTCAAACGCGGACCCTTTTGTGATGTGCGACGAAACCTGGCCAGAGAGCCCGGGCGCAGTCATGGGCAATTGCCATCTTGCCGAAGGCCACGAGGGGCTGCATCGCACGCGTGATCAGATGCACGACTGGTACATCGAGGTATTCGTCCCGGGTGCCATTCACGGTATCGACCTTGAAAGTTTGTTCAATGAGGTCGGGGAGCTGGTTGGCCGGTTTGTTGACCGGACCGGCATAGATATGAGCGTGTTCAAGACACAAGGCGCTGGCCCATTATCCTTAAAGGGAACTGCCTGGACGGATGGCTTGGAGGATGGTATTGGCGACGAAGTATCACGTCAGGAGATCCGCGACAACGAGCAAGACGCCCCGACCGCGCAACAAACATCATGCCCTGAGTGTGATCACCAGTGGGTGAACCACAAAGACGGAAATGGGTGTGTTGCGCTGGTTGGACCTGGCGAGCACCCGACAGCACGGTGCGGCTGCACTCGCACTCGCAACGAAGCAGCACGCCGAGGCCTGTTCCAGGATCGTGGCGCGGAAGATCCAGCCAAGTCGTCTACACGCTCACGAAAGTTGGAACCGCGATGGACCCGATGACACCTAACCCTGAAACTGTGAACGGGCAGGGGAGGCGGCGCTGGAATCGTTCCGTCTGGCCTGGGCAGAACGTGCAGCAGGGATGACCAGGGATGACCAGGGAGTCCGAGACTGAACCGGACGACGGCGACGAGCGCGACGCAGTGATCGAAGTGAAGCCCGGAGATCGGGTTCGGTCCCGAACCGCGTCCGGCGAATGGCTGCCTGCCGTTGCGGATAGCGGCCACGACGTGGCAGACGCTTGGGACGAAGGTTGGAACGCGGCCACCAGTCCCCGGCCCAACATCAACCCCTACCGGCTGCGGCTGATTGAAAGCCCGGGGAAGATGCGCCACGACCGCCCCATGTAATGGGTATGCCAGACACCAGTTCTCCCCAATAACGGATACAAACGTAGACCAGCTGGCGAACGCCGCCACCAACCGGAAGTAGGAGCCATGCCCGATAAGAGCCGCAACACGCAAGCCACCAAGTCTGTGCCCCGTCTCGTTTTGTGGCTGGCCGCTGTCGCCGCCGTGCTACTCGCCGTCGCACTGATCAATCTGTGGAACACCAACCCACCACAGCCACAGCAGGTTGTGGTGGTGCAAAGAGTGGGGTCCAAACCAACGTGCCCCACACCTCCGGCCGCCGCCTTCGAGGTCCGCAACACCTCCGGGCCGATGACTACCGTACGGGTCGGCAAGTCCGGCGGAGCGAACCTGAACGGTCTACCTCTGACGCCGGGTGAGACGGTGACGATCACCGAGGTGTGCGCCGCCCTCGGATACGGCGGCCTACATCCATCCCCGGTGACGCTCGTGGCCCCCACCCCACGCGCGTCGGCAACCCGATGACGAACGTCACTGACCAGCAGGGTCGTCCGATGAGCCAAACCCCTGCCTGGAGACTAGCTTATTGCCGGCCGTCATGGAGGAAGATCACGACGAGGCTCGCCGGCTGGTGGGCCTCGTCGTGAACAGCGCCGGTTCCGCCCAGCCCCTGGTCATCGACAACTTTCGCGGTGCCTACGCCGCCTTCTCCAACTATTCGCAGCAGCCGGTCGTCTACCGGGGCGCGGTGTATCGGTCCAAAGAGCACGCCTTCGCCGCCGCCAAGACTCTCGATCCGGCCGAACGCGCGCGCATCGCTGCTGTGCCCACGGCCGCCACCGCCAAGGCTTTGGGTCGAAGCGTCACGCTTCGTCCGGAGTGGGACGAGCGGGTGCGCTACGAGGCGATGCAGGAGATCCTGGCCAACGACTTCGACCGCCGCCGCGACCCGCGCACGGCCGAGGCCGAGCTACTACTGTCCACCGGCGATGCGCTGCTGATCGAAGGCAACACCTGGCATGACGAGCACTGGGGCCGCTGCTCCTGCACTAAGCACGCCGCGAATCCCGGCCTGAACCACCTCGGCCGCGAGTTGATGGCCCTGCGGGCCCGGCTGCGCGGCGACGTCGACTGCTGGCCCCGGGTCGCCATCACCGGCCACCGGGTCATGAATCCGGCCGAGGCCACCTGGGTGACCGAGGAACTGCCTCGGGTGCTGACCAAGCTGACCGACGCGCACGGCACCGCCACCGTCATCGACGGGATGGCGGTGGGCGCCGACACTATCGCCGCCCGGGCGGCGCTGACCGCCGGGATGGCGCTGTGGTCCTACGTGCCCTATCCACAGCAGGCCGACAAATTCGCGCCCGAGGACCGCACCACCTGGCTGGAGCTGCGCGCCGCCGCCGAACGCGAAGTGGTGCTGTCACCGACGCCCGGAGTCGCGCACCTGCACAACAGAAACCGGTTGATGATGCTCGACTCGAGCGCGATGATCGCTATCTACGACCCGACGCGAACCTCCGGGGGAGCGGTCACCACGGTCGCCCGGGCGCACGCCGACGGCTGGCCGATCATCAAGCTCGATCTCTCCACCCACCGGGTGAGCCTGCTGGCCGCCCAGAAAAGGCCATGGTCATGAGCGACGCACACAGCAAGACGGTTTCCGGCGCGCTGGGCGCAGCGCCCGAGCAGGTGCTGATCGCCGGGGACTGGCATGGCAACGCCCAGTTCGCCGTGCAGGTTCTCAAACAGGCCCACGCCGACGGCATCACCCACATCCTGCATGTCGGGGACTTCGGCATCTGGCCCAGCATGGACGGAGTCAAGTTCCTGCGTGCCCTGGACCGGCAGCTCGCGCTCTACGGGCAGACCCTGTGGTTCATCGACGGCAACCATGAAGATCACGACCAGCTCGACGCGCTGCCCATCGACCCGCAGACCGGGGTGCGGCGCCTGGCCGGACGGATTTTCCACCTGCCTCGCGGGTTCCGGTGGACCTGGGCGGGCCGAACCTGGATGGCGTTGGGCGGAGCGACAAGCCTGGACCGCAAGCGCCGTATCCCCGGCAAATCGTGGTGGCCGCAGGAGGCGCTGTCCGAGCGGGACATGTTCATGGCGATGAACAGCGCTGTTGACCTCGGTGCTGACGGACAGGGTGCTGACGGCCAATCCGGCGGCTTCGTCGACATTATGCTGACCCACGACTGTCCCAGCGGCGTTCATATCCCGGGACTGACCGACGGGTGGGATCAAGCCGCGCTGTACCTGGCCCAGGAGCATCGGTACCGGCTGAGCCAAGTGGTGCGCGCCGTGCGTCCCGAGCTACTGATCCACGGACACTTCCACATTCGGTATGAGGATCGGCTGGACTACGACCTGGAGAATCAGATAGAGGGTCCCATCCGGGCTTCCTGTGAGGTTCACGGGCTCGGCAGCGACGACGGCACCCGAACACGGAACACCATGACGATTCGGCCAGCGGACCGCTGACCGGCAAGGATATGCCAGAATCCTGCTAGAATCATGGCATGACTCAGACACTGTTCAAGGTCAGTGACCTCGCAGGATCGCGTCGGCGCGAGTTCCTCGATGAGGCAAAGGCCGGTTCAGCGTCGCTACGCGACACGGACGGATCGGTGCTGACCATGATCGCCGCTGAAAAGATCGCAGCCCTACAGGAAGCGGGATCGGCCGCCAGCATGGTGTTCTCGGCTGAGGCCGCGCTGGCAAGAACAAAGACCCCCTCTGCGGTTGAGCTTGGCGGGTTCGCCTGGCTGACCGAGTTCGATGAGGAAGACCGCGCCGAAGCGCTGGCCGAGATCCGGAACGCGGTCGTGGTCACAGTCTCCACCCACGATGCGACCATGCTCCGCGAAACCCTTCATGGATGGATCACGACCGCCAAGGTCCTGCACGACCCGCTCCGGCGAGCAGTTCTGACGGGGCCTCTTGAAGAGTCCGACTTCGTCGAGGCGGCTGCGCCCCAATCACCTCCGGATGCCTGAGTCGGACCCACGGCCCGGCGCCTATCGTCCTTTTGTGGCGGCGCACGCGCCTGTCTTCCGCGTCCTCGTACACCGCCAGTACCTCGACACATGGAATGCCTTGGCCGAGCGGGTAGGGCTGACCAGCGCCACTCAGTTCTGGAATCACGTATCGGTGACTGCGGGTGCGCATCCATCAGTCGGAAGCTCAGTAGTGCTGAAGGGCAAACACAACCGAGCCAAATGGTCGGGCTACTCGCCGACGATCCACTACGAGATCAGCGGCGCCGGAAGGATCGACTACCAGTTCGCGCCGGCCACCGCCGAGGGAGCTGACGGTGATGTCCACGCGGTGGTCAAGATTTTGACCTAAGTATTTGCTCGGCGCAAGCTCGGCCGTTCAGGGCCGAGATAGCCGTGTTATGTGTAACCAGGTTTGGA
>JAABUO010001024.1_pt1 | contig 40042 bp, 43 predicted proteins | sample 5559291 | NCBI WGS metagenome assembly JAABUO01 (sample SAMN10711878, study PRJNA513372) | rock metagenome | isolation source: Antarctica rocks | place: Antarctica: Victoria Land, Finger Mt sud
GGAGATCAATCAGCGCATCCATGCCGAGCTGCAACAGCATGGCGTTGTGGGCAGGGAGGAACATCGCGTCGAGACGCTGGTGCCGCGCCAGGACCTCACCGGAGCGGCCCGCACCTGGGCCGAGCGGTACGAACTGAATGATGTGCTGCGCTACAGCCGGGCATCGAAGGAGACCGGCATCGGCAAAGGGGAGTACGCCCGCGTGGTCGGCATTGACGCTTCCCACAACCGGATCACGGTGGCGCTGAAGGATGGCACCGAGCGGACTTACGACCCGCACCGCCAGCAGGGAGTCTCGGTCTACCGCGAGGAGCCGCGCAGATTCTCCACGGGCGACCGAATCCAGTTCACAGCGCCCGCGAATGACCTGAAGGTCGCTAACCGAGAACTGGGCACCGTCGAGAGCATCACTGAAGGCCGCATGTCGCTTCGCATGGACGATGGCCGCTCCGTCAAGCTCGATCCAGCCAGACATCCGCATCTCGGGCTGGTTGTGCCCGGCCAATGATTGAAGGAGTTCGCGGGCACGATCCGGTCCACGTTGTTGAAGTCGATTTCATCGCGCCGGACACCCGCATAAAATTGGAGATTGCGGTTCACGATGCCGTTCAGAGCCAGGAAGGGAGCAGCGTCGGTGATGGTGAGATCGTTGCTCGTGACAAGGTGGAATACACCGTTCGCGTCCGCGTGTTCCAGGTTCAGTCCGCGAGGCGCGTCGCGGCGGAGGTCCAGTCCAGCCAACAGCGAGTAATTCGTGGCCAGTTTCTGCTCATAAGTTGCGTTTCCGCCCGTTACGGTGCGGAACTCGCTCTGCTGGATCAGTCCGAGGCCGAAATCGGATTTGAGGCTGAGGCTGTAGGTTCTCTCGTATCCTGAGAGCTGGAGAAGTTTTGTATCGGAGAGATGCCAGCGGTCGGTAAGGACACTCAGAGTCGTGTGGGTGAGATCGGCCTGGCGCGGGTCGATGGTGTCGTTCGTGACTGGCGTGTAGAGCGGGATCAGCCCGGAGATGCGGGAGAAGCCGTAGTACGCGAGAAAGAACGCCGTCAGCTCATGTTTTCCGGGAGTCCAGGTGCGATAGAAGTTGAGCTTATACTGCTGACGCTCTTCAGGACGGGCCAGAAAGCCATTGCCGGCCGATGCCTCGAAAGCAGCCCACTCCCGCACTGCCTGATTCTTTGGGCTCCAGGCACCGGACAGGTCGGCGTCGCGCCCGTCCGTCGTAGCCGCAAGAAAAGGTGTGAATCGGCTTCCCAGATCGTAGGTGACCGCCAGGTTCAGAGCGTGGTCCCCATAACGAGCGTTAAAGGCTGCATCGTCTACCGAGATGGCGCTGATGGTGGCCGGAATCACGATATTGGGATCGGAGTATCCGTTGCCGTGAGCGTTCGCCGTCAGGTTGTTTTGAAATAGAAAGCCGCCGATGTTGAAGAACTGCGCGACCGGCTCGCCATGATCGCCGGCAACGCCGGGAGCGAAGTATTGCGGGGCTTTGATGCCACCCGAGGCCGTCTCCGATGGAAATCCCGGAATCGCAAAGGGAGCGCCAGGGCGTCCCGGATTGGCTGTAATCAAGTCTTTGCGGTCATAGGCTTGCGTCGAGGGGTCCGGGGTCAGAATGTCCGCCGCCGCATCTGCCAGCACGACGACGGATGTATTGACCGGCATTCTAATCTCGATACTCTGGTCTCCATCGATGGTGACGGGCAGAGAGCGGTAGCCGCTCTGCGGCGTATGGACTCTGACCTCATAGCTCCCACGAGGTATCCCTATCTGAAATCCGCCGTTCTGATCGGTGTGAACCACCATCGGGCCTATGGACACGACCGCATCGATCTCGGGTTTGCCGTCCACTGTGAGGACCAGCCCTCGAAAAGTGAACTTTTCAGCAGCGGAAGACGCTTGCCTCTGAGCGAAGGCAAAGGCAGGCGAAGCTAAGACCAGTAGAAGAAGACAGATATGAGACAGCACGCGCGTTGAACCATCTCCCCGAGAGCAGTGCGAAATCAATTAGGACTCTCTCTAGGATAGGCTTTACAGACGGTGTGCCGGTTTTTCTCCATCACGTTGTTGGTGTGCTTTTTCCTGCCGCCCCTGGCGGCATCGCTTCTTGGAACTACAGAAGCGAATCTGCCGATGTGCTGCCGGGCAAAAGGGAAGCACCACTGCATGATGATGGCCGCCGAGACGAGTTCGAGGCATGGCATCACAGTCGCCACCGTTCAGGAGAGATGCCCGGTATTCCCCAAGGCGACCGCGTGGAGCAGCTCGCAGTCAGGCACGGCGCAAGAAGCCCACTCAGGCATCGCGGAGAGTGTGGCCCATCCCAACGCCGTACTCCAAACCGAAGCGCGATACCGAATTGCCTGGAGCCGTTCCCGCCAGAAGCGTGGACCTCCTTCGCTCGTTTGCTAATCAGACTCCCAATCGCAGAAAAGTAACGAAGCCCTGCACGGGAGTGTCCTTCGACGTTCGATAGCAAGCCTAAACCAAGTGGAATCGGGGTCCTCTTTTCTATGCGAAAGCTCGCATGGTGCTACCTGTTTGTTCTCTTATGGCCGGGTTCTTTGGTCTTGGCACAGATCTTCGGCCGCGTGCAAGGGATCGTTCACGATCCGCAGCATCGTCCGGTCAGCGGAGCGACCGTGGTCCTGCAGGCGGCGGGTTCGCAATTCACACAGGCGACGACAACCGGCCCAAACGGGAACTTCCTTCTGCCCGCCGTGCCGCTCGGCGACTACCTCGTAACGGTTACGATTGCAGGGTTCCATCCGCTTGCGGAGAACCTCAGCTTGACCTCCGCTATCTCACCGCTGCTGCATTTTGAATTGCAGCTAGCCAAAGTGAACGAGACGGTGACGGTGACGAGCGAAGCCTCGGCCGCCAACGTCGATTCCGTCACGCCGACGACAACGGTAAATCGGGTCGAGATTACTCGAACGCCTGGAGCCGACCGGACCAACAGCCTGCAGATGGTCACTGACTTTGTTCCGGGAGCTTATGTGACGCACGACATGCTCCACATGCGTGGGGGCCACCAGGTGAGCTGGGAGATCGATGGAGTGCAGATTCCCAACACCAACATCGGCAGCAATCTCGGAGCGCAGATCGATCCCAAGGATATTGACTATCTTGAGACGCAGCGCGGCAGCTACAACGCCGAAGTCGGAGACCGCACCTACGGCGTTTTCAATGTGGTTCCGCGCACCGGGTTTGACCGAAACCGCGAAGCCGAGGTGGTCCTCAGCGGCGGCAGCTTTCTCCAGACCAACGATCAGATCAACGTCGGCGACCACACACAAAGGTTCGCCTACTATGCAAGTGCTAATGGAAATCGCAGCGACCTATGGGCTCTCCCCTCCCGTCGAAGCCGTATATCACGATGCAGCGAATGGGTATGGAGGCTTCGCTTCCTTGCTCTACAATCGAACGCCCAAGGACCAGTTCCGGCTCGTAACGCAACTCCGCACAGACTACTTTCAAATCCCCTACGACCCCAACCCGAACAGCCCGGAGAACCAGCAGTACAACTCCAGCGGCCTCAGAGACGGCCAGCACGAGACAGATGGCCTATCGGCCTTCACCTGGGCGCACACATTTGGAGCGTCGCTCCTGCTGCAACTCTCGCCGTTCTACCACTACAACCGGGCAAATTATCAGCCAAACGCCGCTGACTTCCCCGCAGCAACCACCTCCGACCGCAGCTCGCACTATGGTGGATTGCAGACCTCCGTCACCGGACAGGTCGCGCGAAACACTCTCCAAGCGGGCTTGTATGCCTTCGGCCAGCACGACAGCTACACCTTTGGCTCCATCTTCAACGACGGCAGCGCGCAGGACTTCCAGAGCAACGATGGGGCGGCCGGCGGTCTGGTTGAGGAGTACCTTTCCGACAGCTTCAAAGCGACGGAATGGCTAACCATAATCGGTGGGCTGCGCGAGTCGCACTTCAACGGCTCCTTCACTGAAAACGCGACGAGTCCGCGCATCGGCCTTGCAATCCAGTTGCCGAAGCTCGACTGGGTGGTTCGCGGATTTTACGGCCGCTTCTATCAGCCGCCTCCGCTGCTGAGTGTCTCGGGGCCGATCGCGGCCTATGCCGACAGCCAGAACACCGGCTTTCTTCCGCTGCATGGAGAGCGGGACGAGGAACACCAGTTCGGGGTGCAGATTCCGCTTCGCGGCTGGCTCCTCGATGCCGACACCTTCCAGACCAGGGCAAACAATTTCCTCGACCACTCGAATCTCGGCGAGTCGAGCATCTACTATCCCGTTTCGATCAATGGTGCGCTCATCCAGGGCTGGGAGCTAACGCTCAACTCACCGCGTGGCTGGCGGTTTGGGCAGGCTCACCTCGCCTACTCCAATCAGATTGCAAAACAGCGCGGCGCCCTCACGGGCGGTCTCGTCTGCGTTCCCATCGCTTCGCCCGGATGCGATGCGAGCTTCTCTTATACGCCGCTTGACCACGACCAGCGCAACACGCTCAACGTTGGCTACAGCGCATCTCTGCCGCGAAAGATTACGGCATCAGCCGACGTTTCCTATGGCTCAGGCTTCCACAACGGCTTTCCCAACGCCCTCTACCCCGCAGACTACCTGCCACAGCACACCACTCTCGACCTCTCCGCAAGCAAGACGATTCGAGAGAGTACGACCGTCTCAGTTAACGTCCTCAATGTGCAGAACCGGCGCGTCCTGCTCGACAATAGCCTCACCTTCGGAGGATTTCACTACAACGATCCGAGGGAGATCTATGGCGAGGTCAGGTTTCGCTTTCACTATTGAATAGCCACGATCTTTATAACTTCTCCGGTTCCCGTCAGTAGAGCTTGGGCAGTGCTCCATCACAAATGCGGCTGAGGTACTTAGGTATCCTGCTGAGATGGCGACAACGCTCTTGATCCTTTTGCTTCTTGCCAGCGTTGGCGCTATCGTATGGGGCGCCGAAGCCTTTGCTGAACATCTCGGACCGCTCGCAAAACATTTAGGGACCAGCACAGTCGCCCTTGCTATTTTGCTCGCCGGAGCCGAACCGGAAGAGCTTGTCACCGCAGTTACGGCGAGCTTGAGGCATTCGCCAGCTATCGCTTTGGGCGATGTTCGGTGCGAACGTCACGATGTGTCTGATTGCCCTTGGGGTAGGAGCCGTGATCGCACCGTTGCCCTTCAGAGGAAGCGCACTCCGTTACGCTTTGCTTGGACTGCCGCTTGCAGCGATAGGCTCGTACATCGCCTGGGATGGGAGGGTCGGCCGAGCGGCTGGTGCGGTCTTGATCGTGTTGTATGTCGCATACGTCACAGCCATCTGGTTGATTGAGAAGCGCCCCCCGGCTTTAGGCGAGGTGGGAGAGCTGGACGAGATTAGGGAAGGTGCAGAACGACCGCTCCGGGACATAGCTCTGGTTCTTGGAGGCCTGGTCGCGATGGCAATCGGAGCAACAGCCCTTGTTGAAGCTGCTCGCCGCTTGACCCACGCGGAATCCTCACAGACATTGCTTGGCTTGACCATCGTCGGCTTCGCCACGGGTTTTGAGCTGGTTGTGCTGGCGTGGTCCGCCTCACGACGGGGCGCGCCGGAGATTGTGATCGCGGGCGTCGTTGGATCATTTGCTTACAACATGACGATGACACTGGGTGCTGCTGCTCTGGCCCGGCCACTCGCTCTCACGGACACGACTTCCCTGCACAGACCATTGACGGCGATGATGGCTTCATTCGCGGTGGTTGTCTTTCTAGCAATTGTGCGAAAGCGAATCGACCGGCTCGCAGGCGGCCTGCTACTGGCGGCCTATCCACTGACGGTCTGGTTCGCGTTTCTGAAGAGAACCTAGCTCCTGTTGCGTCATGCCTGAGAATGCTTCTCGAACCGTCCGAATCTGAGAGCCAGCGTGGGCAGAACCAGCAGATTCAGCGCGGTCGAGGTAATCAGGCCGCCGAGAATGACGATGGCCAGAGGCCCTTCGATCTCCTGCCCAGCCGCTCCGCTGCCGATGGCGAGCGGCAATAGTCCCAATGCCGTCACGAGCGCGGTCATGAGAATGGGGGCGAGCCTTTCGGATGCACCATAAATTGCGGTCTCGTAGCCCCAGGTCATTCTTTCCACATCGACAAGGTGCTCGTAATGCGAGATAAGCATGATCGAGTTCCGCAGCGTGATGCCGAACAGAGTGACGAATCCCACCATGGCTCCAAGCGAGAGTTCGCCGCCGCCAGCAAAGACGGCCAGCACGCCTCCCACGAGAGCGAAGGGGATATTGACGAGCACCAGGACAAGGTTGCGCCAATTCATCAAGACGACGGAAAGCAGAAGCACAACGCCCAAAGCAGCCAGAAGGGAGTGAACGATCAGATCGCGGCGCGACTGAGCCTGTGCAGCGGCGGTGCCTGTGAACTGGACATAATCACCAGGAGCCAGATGCACCTGTGCGGCAATCCGAGCCTTAGCATTCTGGACAAAGGCATCGGTGGCGTTCCCGGCCACGTTTAGGGTGATCGTTTGAACCCGCCGCGCTCCATCGTGCAGGATGTTGTACCTTCCCGCTGTCTGATACACACTGGCGAGTTTGCCTAGCGGAACATAGATGCCGTCGGGGTTTCTGATGGGCAGGGCGGCTATAGACTCTGTGCTGTTCCGGTATGCGGGCGGCAGGATAACCGAGACCGGGAAAACCCGGCTTCCCTCATAGACATCCCCGACCTGCTCGCCCTGATAGGCCGTGTGAACGTCCTGCAATACGGTGACAGGATCGAAGCCCCAATGCAGCAGTTCGGGGGTGCGCAGCGTGATCGCGATCTCCGGAGTGCCCGGAGGAGACTGCATCTGAAGGTCTGCGACCCCCGGTATTCCGCTCAAAATGCGAGTGATCTCGCCTGCTTCCCTGTCCAATTGATCGAGGTTCGTTCCGTAGATGTTCACCACCGTCGATGCCGTATAGCCGGAGATCGTCTCTTCTATGCGCTCCGTCAGGAAGGTTAGGACCGAAAAGCTGAGGCCGGAGAACTGCGACAATGTTTGTCGGATCGTCCCGAGTTCCGCCTCCTCTTCCTCGCCGCCGGTTGGTTTGAGGTCCACCTCCATCTCGCTATAGTTCGATCCCCAGGTATCTTCAGATTGTTCGGCCCGCCCAACCCTCTGCGCAACGGACCTTACGAACGGAAGGCGGGTGAGCGCCGCTGTCACCTCCCGGCCAACCCGTAAGGAATCTTGAATCGAAGATCCAGGAACAGACTGCATGTGCACGATGTAATGACCTTCCCGGAGTTCAGGCAGGAAGGTGGCTGAGAAAAAGGGTAGAGCGGCGACACCCAGGAGTGTCAGAACAGCGACTGTCCCGATCACGACCCGAGGAGAGCGCTCAATTCTGGCGAGTGCGGAGCAGTACCGCTGTTTCAACCAGCGCACTACGGGCGGTTCCGTTGTTTTGATCTTGCGATGGCCTAGCACCAGCATCGAAAGAGCGGGGGTGACGGTAAGAGCCACGACAAGCGACGCGAGGACCGAAAGAATGTAGGCAATTCCAAGAGGGGCGAAGAGCCTGCCTGCAACTCCGGAAAGGGTGAGGATGGGAATAAAAACAAGAATGACGGCGAAGGTGGCATAGACAACCGCACTGCGAACTTCAAGCGATGCGCTGAGCACAACCGCGAAGAGGGAGCGAGGATGGCCAGCCGCAGCATTCTCCCGCAGCCGCCGAAGGATATTTTCGACATCGATCACGGCATCGTCGACCACCTCGCCGATAGCAATTGCAAGGCCGCCCAGAGTCAGGGTGTTAAGAGTGAAACCCATGCGCCCCATCACCGTGACGGCAACCAACAAAGACAGCGGAATAGCAGTGCAGGAGATCGCCGCCGTGCGCAGGTCAAACAGGAACAGGAACAGCACGATGACGACGAACGCCGCCCCCAGCAGAAGCGAGTGACGAACGTTGTGGACTGCGATGTTGATGAAGTTCGCGGGCCTGAATAGATCGGAGCGCAGATAGATGCCTTGGGCTTTAAGGGCAGGATCGAGTTCCCGAAGAGCCTGTTCTACTTGGACCGTTACATCGGCTGTATTCGAGCCGTACTGCCCCGAAACATCCAGGACGACTCCCGTCTCCCCTTCAACCGAAGCGGCTCCAAATGGCGGAGCTGCCCCATCCACAACGGTTGCGACCTGCCCTAGAGTCACGTTCGCCCCGTTCTGGCGCACGAGCACGGTAGCGGCAATTTGGGCGGGGGTGAGAGCCTGACCTTCCGATTGCAGGATGAGCCGCTGATTTCCGTTTTCGATGAATCCCGCACCGAGAACCCCGGTGGCCTTTTGTGCCGCTGCAACAACTTCGTTCAGGGAGAGGCCATACTGCACCAGCTTCTCCGGCAGGAATTGCACCTGAAGCTGCTTGATTTCGCCCCCGAAGACGGCGACATTCGCTACGCCCGGAACGGCAAGGAGCCGAGGCCGCAGTGTCCAGTCAGCCGCCGTTCGCAGGTCCATGAGCGATTTGGTCGGCGAGGTGAGGCCCAGGACAAGAACTGTGCCCGTGGAAAGGGTGAGCGGCGCCATGATGGGCGCGTGAACCCCGACCGGGAACTGGCCCTCCAGGGTGGCAAGCCGTTCATTCACAAGCTGACGGTCGAGGTAGATGTCGCTGCCGCTTCGGAAGGTCACGTTGATGACCGAAAGGCCCTGGATCGAGTTCGATCGGAGAGTTTCGATTCCAGTCACGCCGTTGATAGAGTTTTCGAGCGGCTGGGTGACCAGGAGTTCCACCTGTTCGGGTGAAAGCCCAGGCGCTTCGGTCTGAATGCCCACAACGGGCGGTGCAAATTCTGGGAAAACGTCGTATTTCGCCTGGGTGAGGGCATAAAGGCCATAACCCAACAAGGCAATCGCCAGCGAGAGTACGACACCACGGAAACGAAGCGAGAAGCCGACAACGGCGTTCAACATAGTGGTCTCCCTTAGTCCTTGTCCGCTTGGATTTGTGAGCGAAACTCTTCCGAGAGAAGCGTCTGCGCCCCCGCAGTGACCACACGCGCTCCCGGTTCAAACCCTTGTGCGACGAACCAGCCATGGGCAACTGGATCGGAAGTCTCAACAGGTGTGCGTATGAATTTTCCCGGCGACTTTTCGATGTAACACCAAGCAATTCCTTGCGACCAGACCACAGCGGCAGAAGGGACAACGACACCGTTTTGCAGAGAACCCGATGGCAAAAAGACGCTCAGGTTGACTCCGGGGACGAGGCCAGGATGCGCGGCGATGATGTAGAGAAGGCTCGGTACTTGAAGGCGCGGGTCGAGCTGAGGAACTACCGAAACGAGATCGGCTTGGGTGTGAGTACCATCCGCGAGCTGCACGATGGCTCGCTTGGGAGCGGAGAATGGGCTTGCAGTCGTGCTGGTCACCTGAAGCAGAAATTTTCGTTGCATCAGCAGAGCGTCGAACTGGGCCGAGTTTCCCTCCATCCAACCGGCAACGACCGGCCCCCAATGAAGCAGGGCGCTCCCGTTCAAAATGGTGATTGCCTGCTGCGCATTTTCTACAAGCGCCGCATCGCTTTCGGCCGTTGCACGCGCAGCTTCCACCGCTTTGTCCGACGCATCCTTTCCATTTTGGTTGAGTTCGCGGAGCCGCTCATACTCCGCAGCCGATGCGCGTGCACTCGCCCGCGCTCGCAGGAGATCCGTTCGAGGGGTGTTGTAGCTGGCCTTTAGATCGAGAAGCGGCTGAAGCTGCACCACTACCCCCGTTGCCTGCTCCTGTATTTGCTGTCTCGTTGCGTTTAGAACTGTGGTGGTGATGCCGTTTGCTCTTTGGGCTGCGTCGTCGAAGGCGAGGACAGTTTGACCATTCTCCGATGTGACGCGGGAGGGAGCTTTGACCGGTGACTCCCTCTCTGCTTCAGCCGCTTGCTCACCGCGACCGGCCACAAAACCCCAGACGAGTCCTCCGGCAACAATGAAGACCGCCAAGGACAAGATGACAATGCGCATAACCGATTTCATGGTGGCTCCTTCGTTATCGTGGTGCGCCCGCTGGGAGTGGGTGTGCTGTTCCGGGGCTGATGGGTCGCTGTAGCGCGTCTTCCACCAGGCCAAGCGCCGATTGGGCTTGGTGAATGGCATCCAGGCGGGCGCGTTCGGCAACCGAAGTTTGAAGCTCAGCTGCTGTGACCGTAAGCTGTTCCGTCTCGCCCGACCGCAGCAGTCGCATCGCCGCTCGTTGCTGCTCTTGAAGTTGACTGACCGACCGCCCTGCTTCGTCCAGCGCGGTGTATGCAGCCATGTATTGTGCGAGGGATTTGTCCGTGTCGGCAATGACGGTACTCTGCACAGCAAGCAGCTGCGCACCCGCTACTTTGCGCTGGGATTCGGCTTCCGAGATCGGCCCTTCGTTGCGATTGCGGAGGGGCAGAACCGCGGACAGACCGAGCGAGATGAAGTGTGAACCTTCTTCATAGGCATAGCCGGGGCCGATATTGATGTCCGGATGTTGCCGTGCCACTTCGAGCTGTAGGGCGGCTTGCGCTGCTTCGTATTGAGCGAGAGCACGCTGCACATCAAGGCGGTTCTGTATCGCCTCACTCCGCAAGCTCTTAGCCGGTAGAGATGGCGGTGCAGGAGGCTGATCGACCTTCGGCCAGATCAGGCTTTTGTCCGCCAGACCGGAATCAGGGATACCGATGGCCGCCGCCAAAGCGACATGTGTTGTATGCACCTGCCCTTCGGCATTGCGGAGCGCAAGGCGAAGAGCCGTCTGGTCAATGCGTGCAGCAGTCACGTCTGGGAGTGGGATTTCGCCGGCGCGGAGGCGCCGCTCCGTCAGCTCCACATACGTGTTTCGGAGTGCTTCTTCTCTTCGCAGCAGCTCGGCTGCCTGGATGGCGAGCAGATAGTTCACCAGGGTAGCGCGCACCCGGCTTCGCACAACCCATGCTGTCTGGCCCAACTGTAGACGACTTGCTTTGCTTAATTGCGTAGCGTTGGCAATTCGGTAGCCGCGTTTGCCTGCCGTTTCAATCGGCAAGGAGAAGTCGAAGGACGTGATGAACTGCGTCGGGTTCGGCGTCTGGTAGCCAGGGGCGAAGCTCACCGAAGGATTCGGCTTGGCCGCAGCGGTGGTAATGGCCGCGTCGGCGGCGGCTGCATTCGCGCGCGCCACATCGAGGTCCGGATTGAAGTAGAAGGCAGCCAGGGTGAGCGAATTCAGATCCCATTCACGCATCGGCCAGGAGGACGGCTTGAACCCCGCACTGTGATCCATCCAGACCCGCAGGTCGGGATCATCAAGGCTGCGAGCCTCAAGGCTCTGAGCCAACGTTGGAGGCGAGAGCGGAGCCGGATGGTACTTGTACCGTGCACATCCCGACACCGACGCCAGAGCCAGGAAGGCCAGAGCTGGAAAGAGACATCTAATCAAACCCGCTCTGCGGGTGCGCGTAAATACTGGAGACGGATCAACTAACCGGCCGGCTTGCTCGACTTGAGCAAGTGGGACAACAGGCAGCAAAAACACTGCGAGACGTTGCATGGGCACTCCTGAAGGCCATCGTTCTATCGGAAGGCGCAAGAACAGGCGTACCCGCGCACAGGAACGAAATAGGGATGATCTTTAGGAGGTCTTTAGATCCGAAGCGAGAGGATACTTCGAGGCGGGGAGAAGAGCAGCCTGTCATCCTGAAACCCGCTACGGTAGGAGAACGCAGGAAGGCTCAACTGAAAGGCCAACACATAGGTCAAAGCAAGAGCAAGAACAAAGCATGGCAACGCCAACAAGACCACACTCAAACACAGAGCCAATAGAGAACTGAGTGTCGTTAGTAAGAATTCTGGATCGATCAGGAATAGCTTCGTGTCGTGTATGTCAAAAATCTCATACAGCGGTGCGCCCACCATCACAGCGATAACGGCGATCACAGCAAGCGCGATGAATAACTTCCGACCCACGTGGATAGTGTACAACCTCCCAACCACTGGCCACGCACTCCTACAAGAAGGTGGAATGGTGATGGGTGGTGATCCTATGCTGACCACGAATGGAGTGCAATCGCGGCCCTCAGATTGCCTCCGGTGACAGCCACTGAATGGTTCTGTTCTATTCTCCAATGACGAAAGGTCGCTTTGAATACCACCCGATTGGATGAGAAGGCTGGTCGCCAGCTAAACTGGCGGCGTAAGCAACCTACCTGGAGGAGAGAGCCATGAAGTCATCCGTCGCAACGAAGAAGAGGCAGAACGTCAACCAACTGACCATCGGTATCGATCTGGGAGACCGTTGGGGTCATTACTGCATATTGGATGAACACGGTGAGGTTCTTGAAGAAGGCCGGGTTCCGATGACACGCAAGGCCCTTACCGCGCATTTCTCCGGTGTGCCGGCGAGGATTGCGATGGAGGCAGGCGCCTATTCGGCCTGGATCAGCGAGCACCTGAGCGCCATGGGCCATGAAGTCATCGTGGCGAACGCACGCGAGTTGCGAGCCATCTCCGGCAGCAACAACAAGAACGACCGCGCGGACGCAGAAAAGCTGGCCCGTTTCGCACGCGTGGATCCGAAGATCCTCCGTCCTATTCAGCACCGCTCGCTTGCCGCACAAAAGCATCTCACCGTCATCCGCGCACGAGCCGCAGCGGTCCGCGCCCGTTCTCTGGTTGTCAACGCGGTGCGAGGTTTGGTCAAGCCTTTCGGCTGCCGGCTGACGCTATGTTCCACGGCAGCGTTTCCATCCCGCCATCACGACTCCTTGCCCGATGAGCTGCGCCCCGCTCTGGAACCATTGTTGGCCACGATTACGGAATTGAGCATACGGATCAAGGGCTATGACAAGCAGATCGTTGCGATGTCCGAGACTCTCTACCCCGACACGCATCGTTTGCGCGAAGTTCACGGGGTGGGTCCTCTGACGGCGCTCACCTTTATCCTGACCCTGGAGGACAAGCAGCGTTTTCAGGTCAGCCGCGACGTAGGATGTTTCCTCGGCCTGCGACCTCGCCAGTACCAATCCGGCTCCAGCGATCCACAGCTGCACATCACGAAAGCCGGCGATGTGTACCTGCGCACATTGCTGGTCGAATGTGCACAACACATCCTGGGGCCGTTCGGCACAGACTCAGCTATCCGCCGTTGGGGACTCAGCCTGGTCGAACGCGGCGGGAAGATTGCCAAGAGACGAGCCACGATAGCGGTTGCCCGCAAGCTCGCGGTCCTGCTTCATCGGATCTGGGTAACTGACGAACCTTACCAACCCTTTTATGGGTTGAAATCCGAACCACAGACGGCTTGAAAGTAAGACATAAGGAATAGAAACCGCGTCTCGGTGACTGCGAAGAAGTTATCGGCCTCAGAGGCCGTCCACCCGTTAGCAGCATCGACTCAATGATCGGACCCCAAGCAGGCACCGGGCTACCAAAGCCCAACTGAGTGCGAATGGACGTAGGGTTCTGAGTAAAAGACGTGGCCAACAATTTATCCCTTGACGAACAGTAGCCTTCTCATGGACATAACTTCTTTTATGACGGTCAAACGTGGCCTTTGGGTTATGAACCCAAAGAGCTATTGGTCGCGTGGCGGGTCATTCTTTTGTATGCCGACGAACCGAAACCTACAGGGAAAGTTCAGTCATTTCTTCAGCTCAGGATGTTCTGAGAGGCTCAAGATATTCCCGTCGGGATCCTTGAACCATGCGACCTTTGCGCCGGTGGGCGAAGCCCAGATGCCTAGCTCATCTTGAGCCATCCCCTCATAACGCTCGAATCGGACTCCGGCTTGCCCCAAGTCTTTTACGGTCGCGGTGATTTCTGGTACTTGCCAACCGAAGACCGTGCCATGGGCAGGAGGAAGCTCTTTGGCCATGCCAAGACGAAGCATGATGCCGTTGGCATCGAACACTAACGCAAACGGCGGCTCCTCCATCACCAGACGAAGGCCAAGGGTGCTCTCATAGAACTCCCTTGCGCGGGGCACATCGACGATGGAGACGAATCCGATAATGTTGTACTTTCCAAGTCCGGAGGTTTGCGGCATGTGGCTATCATGAGCTTCTTTACGGGTTGTCGCAAGAGTGCTATTGCGACATAATATATCTAAATTGCGACAAATTCCGGTGTTGACAGAGTACGATCCAAAGCGCGGTGTTTCTATTACGACGCTCGCTTATGAATACCCATCCGGCTATCGGGTGCCGGAACATGCACATCGGTCGGATCAACTGATCTACGCAACCAGCGGCATCATGGAAGTGTCTTCCGCTCAAAGCCTTTGGTTGATTCCTCCGCATTTTGCGTTGTGGCTTCCAGCGCAAACGCTTCATCGAATTCACATGCTCGGACCTGTCTCTATGCGCACGCTCTACTTGCGAGCAGGCTTAGCCGCAAGAGCGGAGCCTGGCGCTGCTGTGCTGCACTTGACTCCGCTGCTGCGGGAACTCATTCTCGAAGCCGTGCGAGTAGATCAGCTTCGGATACGAAACCATTACGAATGTGCCCTCCGCGACCTGCTTATTCCTCAACTTGAGAAAGCCACACCGATGCCCACCTTTGTGACACTGCCACAGGAGGAGAGAGCACTTGCGATGGCGCGAGAAATCTTAAAGAGTCCGGCGGAATCGAAGACAATGGCGGCTTTGTGTGCCGAGGTAGGTGTCAGTATCAGGACCATTGAGAGAGTGTTTCGCAAAGAGGTTGGAACTGATTTCGGATCGTGGCGACGACAGGTCAGGCTAACGAAAGCCGTTGAGTTGCTGGTTTCGGGATGTTCCGTTAAGGAGACAGCCTTCAAGATTGGTTATTGCCAGCCGAGCGCCTTTGTAGAAATGTTCCGCCGAACATTCGGAACAACTCCGAAAGCGTGGACCTCAGCATTGAGGGTCCAACGATCCGTCGAATCGAAGGCAAACCTTTTCTCCGATGATCCCAATATTCACGCATGATAATCATCGATGGCCGCGGTGCGGCCGCACCTGAGGATGAGAAGGGTTTCTGTTGACCGGGAACGGCAGTAGAGAGGAGACTTCAGGTGCGAACAGGTAAAGGGCCGCGGACTTATTGGTGGCTCGACCCCGAATGATAATCTGACCGCCGGCGGCTCACGTACACCTGACTGGTGCTTCTTCTGAGCCCGTAGAACAATATGCCCAACTTCGCCGCCGGCTGCTTGTCCGCACTGGAGGAGTAGATGATCGAAGCGATTCTGGAGCGATGCGCCGGCATCGATGTCGGCAAGAAGTTCGTCGTGGTCTGCGTCATGACCGGCGGAGCGAAAGACGAACCCCACACGCAGATCAAGAAGTTTGGCACGATCGTGAGCGAGCTTCAGCGGCTCGCCGCATGGCTGGTTGCCGAAGGCTGTTCGCACGCCGTGATGGAGAGTACGGGGAGCTACTGGAAGCCGGTCTTCAACTTGCTTGAGGCACACGTGCAAGTGATCCTTGCGAACGCCGCGGACGTGCAGAACAGGCGCGGTCACAAGACCGATCCAAACGATAGCCGATGGCTGGCTCATCTGCTGCGTCACGGCATGATCCGGCCAAGCTTCATCCCGCCGCTAGCAATTCGCGAACTGAGAGACCTCACTCGTCGCCGCAGGCAGCTGATCGGGGAGAACTCAAGGGAGCGGAACCGGGTTCAGAAGGTGCTTGAAGATGCGAACGTCAAGTTGGGCGACGTGTTGTCGGACGTCTTCTGCGTGTCAGGCAAACTGATGCTCGCAGCGCTTCTCGATGGTCAGATGACCGCAGAGCAGATCGCCGATCTGGCCAAGAAGAAGGCCCGGGAGAAGATTCCGCAAATCACGGCTTCTGTTGCCGATCATCGGTTGAGCGATCATCAGCGCTTTCTCATTCGGCATGCTCTTCGTCATCTGGAGTTCCTGGATGAGGAGGTGGAGGCGCTCAACCGCGAGATTCGGCGGCGCATGGAAGATCCATCACTTGCCGAAGCGTTCCACCTGCTGCAGAGCATTCCAGGCATCAAGGAAGAGTCCGCCGCCAGTATCCTGGCCGAGGTGGGCGCTGACATGGAACAGTTCCCGACAGCAGCGCAACTCAGTTCCTGGGCCGGGCTCTGCCCGGCGAACCACGAGAGCGCTGGTGTCAAGAAGAGCGTTCGTACGAACCGGGGAAACGTCTGGCTCAAAACAACGCTCACGCAGAGTGCATGGGCCGCCACCAACCGCAAGGGTTCACGGCTGCAGTCGCGCTACCACGCCCTGAAAGCCCGCTGCGGAAACAAGCGCGCCATCGTGGCACTCGGACACACGCTCCTCAAGACCATCCACGCGGTTCTCTCAGCGAAGATGCCCTACCGAGAAGATCCTCCGATCACGCAGGACGACCGAAATGTCGAACGTGCTCAGCACCATATTAGCTGCCTGAAGAAGCTCGGATACAACACGTTTGCGGTCGAGTAGAGCTGTCTATTCTCAGAACAATGTCCTTTATCATGCCTAAAGCGGAGCTGAGTGATGGATCAGACTACCTCGCAGCTCGACGCTGAGCCTTCGGGATTTTTGGGCTTCTTGCGCCGCTTCGATGTTATTGCTCTACCGCTTCTTGGTCCCGCCGCCGTTCAGATCGAGCAGGTTATCGACCTCGCGCCGATTGTCGGATTGTCGCCCTACAGAAGCCGGACATCTACCCGGTGCGTGTCTGCGGGCAGGCCCTCGCCGAACGGGGCCTGCGCGACTAAGACATTCTCATCTCCAACCCAGGAGCCCTGGGCTTCTCCAACCCAGTCGCGTCACTTTGCCGCCCCTTCGATATATCTGTAAAGCGTTTGACACCGAACTCGCTGATTCAACTGCATATCGAGCAAGGGTACGGGTCTGTTGCGACGCTCTGGTTCATGGCAAACTGCACGCAGGCAGGCGAAGCCCAGAACGAGACAGACACGACGCATCATTTAATCCTCCAGGGAGCGCGAGACTCGGGTTTGAGCAGAGCCGTAGCTTGGGCGGAGCCCTGCGTAAAGGTGAAGTCCGCCGCGTTCCAGACGAGCGGCTCGTGCGTTCTAACCGCGATACAGCCGAGCAACAGGGCTTCGACGATGGGCGCTTCAAACGCGTAGTTCGCACGCGCCGGTTCGCCTCCCTGACATGCGGCAACCCACTCAAGGTAGTGTCCGGCGTTGGCCCCGCTGGCACTTTCGCCCAGTTCCGGACGGGCTTGCGAGAAAGGTTCCTTCCTGGGCGGGTCTGGGGGGAATGGCACTTCCAGCTTGCCGTCTGCTGAAAGAATGCGCGGGTGCTGACCCATGTAATCGGTGATCAGAGTGCCATGATCGCCGTGGTAGATGACACCTTCGCCGCCATCGCCCATTCGCTGCGAATATGACAGAGCCGTGGGTCGTGCCGGCTCCAGGCCGCCGTCAAACCAGTTCAATCGGAGTGCGGGGCGGGACTCGATTCGGTCGAAATCCATGTGCACGGAAGAGGCGACGGGATAGCACTCCGGGAAGCGGTCCGTGGTGCTCGCTTCAACGCGTGACACGGTTCCGAGGCCAAGCGCACGCGTTAGCGTGTCGAAGCCGTACTCCCCCATGTCGCCAAGCGCGCCGCAACCAAAGTCGTACCAAGCGCGCCAGACAAACGGCAGGTAGGCCTGATTGAACGGTCGATACGGGGCTGGACCGAGCCACATATCCCAATTGAGCCCGGGCGGGATCGGTTCGGCCTGGATTGGCGTTTTTAGACCCTGCAACCAGAAACGCGAAGCGCGCTTGGTCCAGATGTCGACTGAATGCACCGGGCCGATCGCACCGGCCTCGAGCATATCGTGGATTTTTTTTGCGGCCGGCAGATTGGAGTTGAAGATGGCCACCTGCGTCGCACGGCGAGTCTCGTGCGCTACGCGCGTCATCTCCCTGGATTCCCAGACGTTGTGCGCCATCGGCTTCTGGCTGTAAACGTGTTTGCCTGCGCGCATGGCGGCGATGGCGATCGTCGCGTGCCAGTGATCGGGAGTGCCGATCACGACTGCATCGAGATCTTTTTCTTTTGCCAACAGCTCGCGATAGTCTTCGTACGCGCTGCAGCCAGTGGATGCGGCACCGGATCTCTTGCTATAAAATGCGTTGACAATGGCTTGCGCAGCCTCGCGGCCGGCGGTTGGCCCGGAGTCGGCAGCGCCCCAGCTGGAATCTTCCAGAACAGTGCGCACTTTGGTGCGCAGCTCATTCGGGCCCCAGTCCAGGTAATCGCTGCTGAGTCTATTGACATCGCACACGGCGACAACGCGAATCTCTGTCAGCCGGAGCAGATCGAGCATGACGCGCAAGCCCTGCGCACCCACCCCGATGCACGCAACCGTCAGCTTGTCGGAGGGTGTGGTGCGGCTGGCCAGGGCGCGGATACCAGGCAGCGACACGACCGCAGCGGCGGCACCCATGCGGTAAAAGAGTTCACGTCGGTTCATAAGAACGAGGTCCACGACCTCAAAAGGTAGGCTATACCACGGCACTTTCTTTTGTCCTGGCCGACGCGAACAATGGTGCGCTGCGCCCGCTCTTCCGGTGCTACGAGAAGGAGAGTGCATGGAGTTCAAGCCCACGAGACGGCATTTCCTCGGCCTACCCGCGGCCGTGACGACCAGTCTTCACTTCCCTGCCCCTGCGACATACCGGTAGAGAGTCTGCCGGCTGATGCCAAACTCAGCGGCTAGTTTGGTCTTCGATTCCTTCAACGCCACACGCCGGCATAGTTCCTTCGCCTCCACAGACTTCAGTGAATGCTTGCGGCCGACGTACGCTCCTTCGCGCAGCTTCGCCAGGGCAATTCCCTCTCGCTGCCGCTCGCGGATCAGGTCACGTTCAAACTGCGCGAAAGCTCCCATGACGCTCAGGAGCAGATGCGACATAGGCGAATCCTCGCCGGTGAAAGTAAGGTTCTCCTTTACGAATCGAACGTGGACGCCGCGCTCCGTTAGGCTAAGAACGATCTTGCGGAGATCGTCCAGGTTGCGAGCAAGCCGATCCATTGCGTGGCAGATGACAGTATCGCCCTCGCGCACGTAGCCGATGACCTGCTGGAGTTGCGGACGGTGCATATCCTTACCGGAAGCCTTGTCGGTAAACCGTTTGTCGAGAGTGATGCCTTCGAGCTGACGGAGTTCCTTTTGATCGAGGGCGCTCACGCGCAGATAGCCGACCATCTCCCCGGCCCGCCGCTTCCCTTTTGTCACGTTAGGTTCTTTAGCTTTTGCCACCTCGTGTCACAATAGCAGAATCCCGACCCTTGTAGGACGGGAATTGTGACCTTCAGCGATAAGTGGCGCTTGTTCTTTAGCGCTATTTGGCGGCCCGAAAGACCTCTGGGCCGCAATCAACAACAGAGCCGCCGCGCACACATCCTGAGCTCGTAGGTTTGAAATATCAACTCAATGAGTGACTCGGCCTGTTCTCAGCAAGTGATGGTCGACTGCACTGTAATCCACTCTTGAGCAAGTCTTGACGGTGCCCGTCTATAGTCCCCTCTGTTTCCCGGGCAGATTTAGATTTATCCGGCGACCGAGACTTCTGGTCACGCCGACTGCTTCCTGCGATATTCCAGCTCGATCTTGTGCGAGCGACTGGATGATTGGGCAGGTTCCTTGTTTGTGCTTCAGTTCACACTGCCGGACCATATGCTTCAACGCACCTTGGATCAATCCAAGAGCGGCGATTTTCTCTTCTACGAGATGCAGCTTATCCGCTGCAAGGTCGTGCGTCACATCGCAGGCCTGCGGACCATCCAGCTTCAGCAACTCGGCGATATTCTGCAGATCGAAGCCGAGGGTCTGAGCCCGCTTGATGAAACGAATCCTCTGCACATCGCTCTGGCTATACTTCCTGAAACCTGAATCGGGCCGCCTTGGCTCTGCGAGTAGCCCAGAGCGTTGATAAAATCTGACCGTCTCCACGCCCACGCCGGACGACTCAGCCAATCTTCCAATAGTCAGTCCGAATTCCCCGCTTGACTCCGTACTCATGTACGGAGCTTATCGTATTTCAGAGAGCAATAAAAGAGAGCTTCGCAAGCTGGAAGGTCAACTCCGGCTCCAGCCGTTCCGGTGATCGATGATATCGCTCGCAGCCGCAAGGAGAACCGATGAAGATTGAAGTGCTGTATATCGCAGATTGCCCGAACCACAAACCGGTCGTCGAGCAAGCGCGTGAAGCGCTCCGCACCGCGGGCATGCCTGAGGTTGTCGATGAAGTAGAAGTCCGCACGACGGCAGATGCCGAGGCCTGGAAATTTCCAGGTTCCCCGACGGTGCGCGTCAACGGCTTGGATGTCGAGCCGGAAGCGCGCGGGCTTCAGCATTTCGGTGTGGGATGCCGGTCTTATGTCGAGAATGGGCGCCGTTCGGGCCAGCCATCACAAGAGCTGATCCAGCGTGCGCTTCAAGAGATAGCAGGGGCAAGCGCATCCCCGGCGCTGCGTTCCTTCGAGGAAAAGAAGGGTTCTGAATCTAGCGTGCTAGTCGTGGGTGGCCTGGCTGCGGTGCTGGCCTCTACCTGTTGCCTCGGTCCACTCATCCTTGTGACGCTTGGCTTCAGTGGCGCATGGATAGGGAACCTTGCCTTACTCGAACCATACCGCCCCTGGTTCATCGCCGCTGCGCTGGTTGCATTGTTTTTCGCGGGGCGGCGGATCTTCCGCAGAGCGGAAGCATGCGCTCCAGGAGAAGTCTGCGCTCTGCCTACCGCCCGTCGCGCCTATAAAGCGCTTTTCGGCGTCGTTGCGGCTCTGGTCGTCGTGGCGTTCGCGTATCCCTACCTCGCCCGATTCTTCTATTGATTTTCTAACCGAACACACAAAGGAGCTTTCTATGAAACGCATCGTTACCGCTACACTCGCCGCCTTTCTCTTCACCACGCCCGTCTGGGCCGCTCCACAAACCGCCACCTTGAAAGTGCCGGGTATGACCTGCGCCACCTGCCCCATCACCGTGAAGAAGGCGCTGCAAAGAGTCGAAGGCGTTTCAAAAATCGACGTGAACTATCCCCAGAAGCAAGTCTTCGTCACATTCGACGATGCAAAGACGAACGAGGCCGCATTAGTGAAAGCGACTGCAGATGTTGGCTTTCCCTCGCAGGCGGTTAAAAACTCGAAATAGAAACTGAGTTCTCAGTAGCGGACAAGGAATCGAGCATGAAGAAGAAATTCGATGTCGTTGTAATAGGAACCGGCTCGGCCGCGTCCGCAGCGGCGTCCAGGTGTCGCGCAGCCGGGTGGCAGGTGGCGATTGTTGACTCGCGACCGTTTGGAGGCACGTGCGCTTTACGAGGATGCGATCCAAAGAAGGTACTTCTGGGTGCTGCGGAAGTGACGGACTGGGCGCGACGCATGCATGGCAAAGGCGTTCGGCCTGAGCAACTCAAGATCGACTGGCAGGAATTGATGCAGTTCAAGCTATCTTTCACCGAGCCCGTTCCAAAACAGCGGGAAGCAGGTCTCGCCAAAGCGGGTATTGCAGCCTTCCATGGCCGTGCTAGCTTCGTCGGGCCATCCACGATTCAGGTGGGCGACGATGTGCTGGAGGGGCGCTTTGTGCTCATCGCTACAGGGCGAAAGCCAGCAGACTTGAACATTCCTGGCACCGAGTACCTGACAAATAGCGAACAGTTCCTCGAATTGGACCGGCTCCCGTCCCGCATACTGTTCATCGGAGGCGGGTATATCGCCTTCGAGTTTGCCCATGTGGCGCTGCGCGCAGGATCGCACGTCACCATCGTGCACCGAAGCGCTCGTCCTCTACCGCTCTTCGATCCGGACCTTGTCGACCAGCTTGTAAAGCACACTCGCGAACTGGGTGCCGACATTCAACTGGGAAGCGAAGCCGTCGGGATAGAAAGAACCGAAGGTGCTCTGACGGTCCGAACCTCCACTTCGGTTGAGCAACGCATGTTTGAAGCCGACCTGGTCGTCCATGCGGCGGGACGGGAACCGGAGATCGATGATTTGAATCTCGACGCCGCAGGGATCGAGTGGGACAAACATGGCGTGAAGGTCAACGGGTTCTTACAAAGCGTGTCGAACCCAGCCGTTTACGCTGCCGGCGACGCTATAACAAATGAAGGTCCTCCTCTCACTCCCGTGGCTGCCTACGATGGCATGATGGTGGCCGCCAACCTGCTCAAAGGAAACCATCAACAGCCGAACTATCTTGGCGTACCCAGCGTCGTTTTCACAATTCCTTCACTTGCATCCGTCGGACTCAGTGAAAGCAAAGCGCGCGAGCAGGGCCTCAAGTTCCATGTGAAGACGGAGATGACCGCCGATTGGTATCAATCACGCCGAGTCGCGGAGGCATATTCCGGCTACAAAGTTCTTGTCGAAGGGGAGACCGATCACATCCTTGGGGCACACCTGCTTGGTAACGGGGCCGAAGAAGTCATCAATCTCTTCGCCCTGGCAATGCGATCAGGGATGCGAGCCTCCGATCTGAAGCATCAACTGTTCGCTTACCCGACGCACGCCTCTGACGTGCCGTACATGCTGTAGTTCGCAACATCTGCGATGTTGACTTCATCCGGTGGTGGATTCTACCTCGCGCATTGTCTTTCCGCTCACTTGATGCATCATCGCCGAGTCACTCACTGACGGTGCGAGCGAGAGTCCGATAAACCGTTGGGCGAGAAACAGAGAACAACTCGCCCAGGTCGCCGATCGAATATTTTCCGGTTCCGTGCATGCGGAGAAGTTCCTTCTGCTGTTTGTCCGAAAGCTTTGGTCGCTTGCCCTTCAGTTTCCCCTTGGCGCGGGCGATCGCCATTCCCTCGCGCGTACGCAGTCTAATAAGGTCGGCCTCAAATTCAGCAAAGGTGGCAAGGATGTTGAAGAACATCTTGCCCATGGGATCGCTTGGATCGTAGCGGCTTTGACCGAGTGCGAGCGTAACGCCACGAGCGGCGAGCTCATCGGCAATGGAACGCGCGTCGGGCACGGAGCGGGCGAGCCGGTCCAGCTTTGGAACGATCAGCGTATCGCCATGCCGAACGGCGGCAAGCGCCTGATTGAGACCGGGTCTGGCACGGTTCGTGCCCGTCAATCCGTGATCGACATAGATGCGGTCCGCTGCTACACCCAACTCGGCGAGTGCTTCCCGCTGGGCGGTGAGGTCTTGTTTGTCCGTAGAGCATCGTGCGTAGCCGATCAGGGTCTTGGGCATAGAAAAGCGGCACGTTTGAGGGGCCTCATGTGAGAATATCACCGTACCAGGTTAATGAGACAAGCTTTCCTGTGTTTCAGCGATCCGGTGATCTTCCGCACAACGTCCGTTGAGGGATCGTCTTACGGACACGGATCAGGGCGCAGTTCAGGAGCGTCTCTATGCACTCAGGAGATAAACCGCCGGTCTTGGCAGAGCTCACCCACGGACAGCGTGAGCAAGCGATGGCTCGCTTCCGCGTACTCCGTCCCCACACTGAGAGAGGAGTTCCGCTGCCAAGGGTGGCGCAAGCTTGACGGAGCGGACTTCACCGACGCTCAGGCCATTGCAAGCATCGCAAGGCTTCCGCTGGCAGCTTTCGGCGTCCGTGGTCCTCGCGGGTCTGCCGAACCAGTCCAGGCAAACCATCGGCACGATACCGAGCAAGCCATCGCTCCACAGTTCGTAAGCCCACGCCTGCTGCCTTTGTGAACTTGAAACCCGGAAGGCGCGAGCTTTCATATGGGGGCACGGTAAGAGGAATTGCTCACTTTGCGTGGGGAGAAGAGGCTCTGGCTCAAAAGAGCTATTCCTCTCGCACTCCAATTGGGCTTCCGCACAACCGAATCGCACCTTACTGTGATTGCAGATAGCAGCACAAAGGAGACATAGCCTTGTCCACTTCGATAGCAGCCAGCAACATCACTGCTCCAACAGAGTTTCTGCCGACATCAGCAGAGACGTACGCCTACCGACGTTTTGGAAGCCCTAACGGGCTTCCGCTGTTACTGCTCCAGCACTTTACCGGCACATTGGACAACTGGGATCCAGCCCTTACCGACCCTCTCGCGGCAGAACGCGAGATCTTCCTTTTCGAAAGCGCAGGAATCGGTCGCTCCACGGGCATAGTTCCTCAAACGGTAGAGGGTATGGCCGCACACGCCTTTGCGTTCTTGGATGCTTTGGGCCTAAGCACAGTCGATGTCCTTGGATTCTCGCTCGGCGGCATGGTTGCTCAGCAGATGGTATTGGAACGTCCTTCGATATTTCGGAAGTTGATACTCGCCGGCACGGCTCCGCGTGGCGGCGAGGAGGTCATGCACCTTAACAAGCCGAGTCTCGCGAAGCCCCTCGGCGATCCGACGTTCAAAGGATATGAAGTTCTTCAGAAGATCTTTTTTGCCCCTACAAAGTCCAGTCAGGCTGCCGGCGCGGCGTTCGTTAAACGTCTCATGCAGCGTCAGGCCGATCGGGAACCGGTCTCGGGGCCGGAGGTAGCATCTGCCCAGATGGCGTCCTTCCATGCATGGGAGGAGATCAAAGGTGAGCGATTCGCTGACCTCAGAGGCATCTATCAACCAGTTCTTGTTGTAAACGGCGTCTTCGACGAGATGATCCCGGTCCGCAACTCATACTGGCTCAGCGAGAACCTACCAAATGCGGTTCTGTTGACCTACCCCGATGCCGGACACGCCTCGATCTTTCAATTTCACGAATCCTTCACGCGTCAAGTGTCTGCATTCCTAAGTTCAGAGTCGAGCGTGGCCGCTTATTGAGGAAGGTTTGAATCTGCTAGATGACGCATACTTTTTGGATCCTCTTAGGAAGATAATATTCATGATCAGAGAAGTAGAACTCGAGCCGTTTACCCTTGTTAGCTCGAAGCGGTTCGATGAGACGATTGCGGCGATAGACAATTCCGTCGCTCATCCGAACACGGAGCAACTCTCGACCGCTATCCGTCAGGCTTCCTCTCTGGGGGAGATGTAGGACACAATCTTTTATGATCCGTCCTCGGCAGACATTTGTGCGGGCGCTGCAGGATTTCGCGCGTTTAGGCTAATAGAGTAGTTTAACAACTGCTTGGCGTTTTCCATGTTTCTCTTCCTCCTTTTTTAGCGCTGCGTTGCGAGAGATGTCATGCCGTTAGCTGGGATTTCGGTGCTCTGGAAATCCAGGAGGCGAATAACACCCGAGAGCTCGACATAGACGGCGATCAAGCGGAAGTGAGCTTCAGACCTCAATCCCGCACGTTCCGATATGGATCGACTTTCGCCGGTAAGTATTGCTACGGAGCCGAACAGGCGGACCTCCTCATCGACGAGCTCGATGGATCGGAAGACGAGACCGCTTAGCTTCAAATCAGCGAGCACCTCCTGTTTCGTCAGCCTTGCTCCGTTCGAACGAACGAGCATGTAGTCTTCGGCGTACGAAGCGGCAAGAGCAACCCAGTCTTGCCGGAGGAGAGCGTTATAAAACACACGGCGGTGTACCTCAAGAACGGATTCTTTTGTCATAAGGCCTCATGCGTGGTGGAAGTCCGTGACTTGCCCATCATTTGAGCTCTTATGACTGCTTATGCGATGTCGCCTGAGGGAAAGCCGCAGAAGAAGACCACCACGCCATGAATGGATTGACGCGGTGTGGATAGGCTTTCAGTATGCGTGTGAAGAGATCTTCAGCCCCGGAGGATTGCGATACCAGATGGCCAAAGGTATCGATGTATTCTACGGTCGCCTGCAGGTTTACGGCACTATCCACCGCTCCTGGTCGCTTGTGCCCGCACACGACTGTGTGAGGCTTGCGCTCTTCGATCTTCCGGATGCTGGCCTTCCAGGCTTCGCGAGCTTCTCGCGTCGTAGACTCGGCGAGGTACTGGTGCACATCGTTGTAGACGATATCCCCCGCGACAATAAGGTCCAGGCCCGGTACGTGAACGAAGGTCGAAGCGTCGGTATCGCTGTGGCCGACATCGACAATCTCAAGCGCTTCTCCCTCGACCTCCAGGGAGTTCGTTTCCAAAGCGTTTGGAAACACCTGGGGCCACTCGATCTGGCCGGGGAAGTTCTGTTCCCAGAGAGGATTCACTGCTTGGACCTTCAATAGCTCGATGACCTTTGGTGTTGCGACCGCGTTTGCTTCGGGGAAGCGCCGCAATAGTGTGGGCAAGCCGAAGGAATGATCGCCGTGGCCGTGTGTGATGTAGATCGTCGTCAAGCGCTTTCCGATGCCAGCAATCCAGTCGGCCAATTCCTCCGCTTGAGTTTTGGTCAAAGAAGCATCGATGAGCACGGCCTCCTTTTGACCGGAGATCAGCGTGGAACTTGTCGGCTGCCACAAGGGCACGACACCCTGCGGAAGAGGCCCCGTGTTCGAGACTGGAATCATGTTTGTAAGAAAGACGTCGGCTCTTAGGGATGTCATCGTTCGAGCTCCTTCGTGGCTGTTTGGAGATGGAATGGCGGAAGTCTCATGCAGATGGTTGGCGAGAGACACCGGCACCGCAATGTTCGAGCCTGCTGCAGTCCTAGCTGAGGGTGATCGCACCCATGTCAATCTTGACGAGCAGCGGTTCCGGAACGAGTTGGTAGTCGCCCTCGTAGGCGTAGATACGTCGCTTGGTGGGAAAGATGATGCCACCGACGTCTCGATACTCCGAGGCGTAATTGAGCCCAGTCGCACCGCCCAAAATATCCACGGTGTAGTCGTGGCGGCGCAGTAGGCCATCCGGCCCGAAACAGGAGATTTGTTCCCGGGTGTGACTTTTGATGCGATCGGGGAAAGTGATCTTTAGCCGGCGCCATGTTTCGCTCTCTACAACGATCGGCGTGATCTCCACGGTCTGGAAGCCTTCCTGCGTGTACAGGAAAGGAGTATTGAGGTACGTCCAAATCGCTTCGCCCTGGAAGTAGGCAACGTGTAAATCGTCCCATGGCGTCTCGCGGAGGTGTCCCTGAAAGGACCTTTCCGGCTGGTCGCGTTCCATCAGCACCGTCCCGTCTAGCCGTTCCATTAACAGCCGCTCCGGCTCAAAGATGAAGCGTTTGTCCTGACCGGGAAAGTTCGTGACCATGCGTTCCCGCTTGGTATCGATTTGCATCACGACGTCTTTCAGGTAATCGCCCTTGCTCTTAACAAACCAGATCGCCCCGGTCAGCGATGCGGCTACTGTGACATGATCGATCTCGTTCCAACGTTTTAGACCGCCGTGGGCGTCTACTGCCTTTTGCAATAAATCATTCATGAGTCTCTCCTGTGTGGTGTTCCGACTCTTTGTTTCTCAGGCCTGTGGATTTTCCAGCTGCTCGTTGAAGCTGGTCACGAACGCGCTCTCGGCTGCACCGGCCTGTTCTCTAAGGAACTTTGCGCGGGGCACCAGGATCTCGTCCGCGTCGGTAGCCAGCGCGTCCATGGTCCCCTGAAGAAATTGATCAAGCGGCATCGCGCGTGGCTCTTCGGTACTGTTCAGCAAATCAGTGCGCACCCATGGTGGGATGACTTCCAGGACGCGGACTGACGTGTGCCGCAATTTGAAGCGCAATGACATCGAATACGAATGAACTGCAGCCTTCGTTGCTGAATACACCGCCGTCATGGCCATCGGAGTGAAGCCCAACACCGAAGAAACCAGCATCACGTAGGAAGTGTCCTGCTTCTTGAGGTGATCGATCAGGGCGCTCGTCAGGCGAATCGGCCCCAGAAGGTTGGTGGTGATCGTAGAGGTGGTCAGCTCATCGTCGATCATGCCTGACGCATCATCGATCTGCATGATGCCGGCGTTATTGATTAGGACGTTTAGCTTGGGATGGCGTTCGATCAGCTTTGTAGACACCTCAGCGATACTTTGTGGATTGGTGATGTCCAGTTCTACTGACTCCATGCCCGGATTGGCTTCTAGGGTTTTCTGCAAGTGGCCAGCTCGACGTCCTGAGATGATGACCTTGTTGCCGAGTTTATGCAGCGCCTCTGCCAGAGCTCGTCCGATACCAGAGCCGCCACCTGTGATGAAGATCGTATTTCCAGTCAGTTTCATTGCTTCTCCTTATCTTTCTGGTGAGCTAACGTTGTGAATCGCCGGATGGGCCATAGATTGAAGGAACTCTTGCCCCGAGTTCACGAAGAAACGTGGAAAGTTGGCCACGGTGGTGAATGGCATCCACATGAAAGAGCCAGAGAATCTGGCCGAGCGGCTGCCTGAGCAGTAGCTGGTTACCGGAAGTAACCGAGCGTTCCTCCATCCATTGCTGCTGGCCCAACTTCGCGAGTTTTTCTGCCAGTGTCGAGGATTCGGTTTCGAACATCGCAACGAGCGCGTGGTGCTCGGGATGCAGCTGCTGCGACACCTCAGCTGCCTCCCCCTCTACCAGTCGATTGCAGAGGTGCAGACAACGAACGATCGTCCATGCGATAACGCCTACAGTGGAGGATTTCGAATGAGCTTTGAAGGTGAGGCCGTGCGCCGGCAGCGCGTGCAACACGGCTCCCGTGGTGCTCGTCTCTACACGGTGCCGCTCGCGGAAGAAGGCAATGGTCCCGACTGGATCGAAGTCAACCATGGGCCACGCCCGTCAGTTCTGCTTCCTGCTGTGCCATTGTGGGATAGTCCGTGTACCCCTTCCCGTCTGGACCGTAGTACGTTTCCGGGCGCTGTGCATTCAGGGGAGCGTTTCCCGCAAGTCGCTCCACCAGATCGGGGTTGGCGATGTAGTCGCGTCCAAAGGCAACGAGCTCTCCCGTGCCAGTTTGAAGGAGCTCCTCAGCGTGTGCAGCATCGAGTCCAACGTTGAGGATGATCGTGCCCTTGTAGATGCTGCGCGCCCGATGGAGAATGGCGTCGCCGCTCATTGCGTCGAGAGGGGTTCCTGTCAAATCAGCAAGCTGCCGCATGACCATGACGTGGGAAAGCTCATACTCGTTGAGCCGAGCGTAGACATAGTCCGAAGTTGCGAGAGTGGAAGGCAGGGCGCGAAGGGCTCCGTGCTCCGACATCATGGGCCCGGCTTTAACCCCGACGCTTTGAGCGGGCCACTCGGAAAGGATGGCTTCGAGTACATCGAACAGCAACCTGGCGCGGTTCTCGATTGCTCCACCATATTCATCCGCGCGCAGGTTGAGGTTCTCCTGCAGAAATTGCTGAAAGAGGTAGACGAAACCACCTTGTAATTGAACGCCATCAAAGCCAGCATCGCGAGCCACCCGTGCCGCATGGCGGAAGTCTGAGACCGTTTGTAAAATCTCTTCGCGGCTCATAGCGTCCGGCGCATGCGTCGGCTCGGTCTTGCCATACCCTGTATGTACAAGCTGTCCCGGGTCGACAACTGAGGGTCCAAGCGGTGGGCGTCCATTGCCGACGAGGTCGCGATTGGAGACCGAGCCCTGATGCCACAGCTGCACGATGATCCGTCCCCCGGCACGGTGCACCGCATCTGTAATCGCCTGCCAGCTTTTCCGCTGCTCTTCTGTATAGATTCCGGGGGCACCGAACCACCCTCGCGCCTGGTCGCTGACGAAGGTTCCTTCCGTGATGATTAAACCGGCGGAGGCGCGTTGCACGTAGTAGTCGCGCATCAGATCGGTCGGGATTCCGGATGGATGGGGAGCGCGCATGCGGGTCAAGGGCGCCATGACAATCCGGTTCGGAAGTTCAAGGTCACCTAGCGTGAAAGGCTGAAGCAGCAGACGCTGTTGCTGGGGAGGCTTAGTCTGCATGGCTGACCGTCTCACTCGCAATCGCTGCTGCTTCTATCGGAGCGAACGCTGAGCCAAACATCGGCAGGCCGCTCTTGGACTCCGCTTCGGTGGCTTCGTCCTGAATGACATCCCAGTGCTCGACAAGAACCCCCTCTTCTAGACGAACAATGTCCGCAACGACCCAGCTTCTTCGTAAACCGTGGCCTGAAAATCGGCCGTGCAGGATCACAATGTCTCCGGCCGCTGCTGCGTGAGCATTGTCGTAGCGGAGTGTGGTCGGCAGAGCTTTTGTCAGCCCGAACAGCCTCTCACGGCCCGGCCCGATATGTGCGCTGTGCTGGATGTAGTTCGGGGACCAGAGCTTCTCTGCAGCCTCATAGTTCCGTTTGTTGAACAGGGTGTCGAAGGCTTTAAGAACAAGCAGCTTGTTGGCTTCTGCGGTGTCGGCGTTCATACGGTCTCCTTAAAAGCGATGGTTTTGTTCAGGGAAGATGCGTCGAGGATCACGTCAATCAACCGATGCATGGTGACGGCGTCCCTGAAGTCGCGTGTGGACTTTGTCCCAGTCAGACGGTCCTGTGCGAAGGCAGCGTAGAGCTGCGCGAGATCCTGCACGCTGGCGTCGAGTGTGCAGGGTGGAATGGTGTGGAATCTCTCTTCTATGTTGATTTCTTTCCATTGACCTGATCCGGAAACCCCACGAATCAAGTCATGGTGCTCCGTGACAAAGGCCCGCTCATTTGAGACCTCCAGATCGCCCTGAGTTCCTGTGAGCTCGATCAGCAGACCCCTCGGATAGAGGTTGCCGCCCTCAATTTGGACCTGATAGAGAGCTCCGTTCTGGAGCGTTCCCATCATCATCACGGCGTCAGGCGTCTCGTTCAGAACCCTGGGACCGGCCTCAACCGAGACCTCCGCAAATGGCGTTCTGACGAGCGCGCCTATTGTTGCTGGCATGCCGACAGCGTGAAAAAGCATGTCCATGAAGTGGCCGCCATAAATCGATAGCACATGTGAAAAGTTGGCGCTGGGTAACGTCCACTCAAGCGATTTCGACCTTATCGGGCCGAACCCGTTCATGCTCACGTGCATGCGGATTGAACGTAGGTCACCGGCAAAATGCGAGTCGATCAGTTTCCTAAATTGCAGGGAGCTTGCACCTACTGTTCGCTGCAGGCCGACGCAGTGACGCACTCCAGCTTTCTCAGCAAGCTCGAGAATCTCTTCTGATTGAGCAGTGCTGGCCGTCAGGGGCCACTCGCAATACACATCTTTGCCTGCAGCGATGGCGCCCTTCACAATGCGGGCATGCTCCGGTGCTGGAGGAAGCACAACCACAAGATCCACATCGGGGTGTTCTACAAGGTACTGGAAGTCTGCAAAGGCATGACGGATGCCGAACTCCAGAGCAAGTGCTGTGGCCGTGTCTGGCCTCCTGCTTGAGACTGCGACAATCTCGTATTCCGGCAAGAGACGCAATGCCGGGATATGACCATAGCGACCCCAGCTACCGACTCCAACCAATCCCACGCGGATTCTATCTGCCATCTTGAGTCCTGACTTTCTAGCTAGTAGCAAAATCGTTCAGCGTGTTTCCTGGCGAAATCGGCCAGCGTGCGCGGCGGACGGCCCGTCAACTCAGCGAAGCCGCCAAACGTCTCGTCGGACCTGATGTCCACGCCGTTGGTTAAGTCGGTGTAGCTATCGAAGACGCATTTCATGTAAGCGGGTTCGGCACCTGCGGCCAGGACGTTGCGAAGGAAGTCGGATGGAGGCTGTGGCTCGTACGTAAAGGGCTGGCCGAGCGTGTCGCTGAAGACTCTCGCGAGTTCGTAGTATGTCTTTGCCTCGTACCCGAGTCGATAGGTCTTTCCCGCGTGTTTCGGAGGGTCAACAAGGCACGCAGCGGCGACCGCTGCGACATCGTCGCAATCGACCCAACTCAGCCTTGCGGCGCCGACATAGTGTTTGATTACGCCCTGCTTGACGTAGCTTTCGCCGCCATAGCCAAGCAGGTTCTGCATGAAGATCTCCGGGCGCAGATGCGTGAACTTGATGCCAGACCACTCGATATAACGCTCGATGAACTGATGCCAGCCGTAGTGTGCAACGCGGGTGTCGTTGTCGCCGCACGCACCCAGATGGACAATCTGTTTCACGCCTGCTCGCCTGGCAGTATTCACCAGGTCCTTGCTTTGGCGCAGCATGTCTATCGTGTAACTGGTAGCCATGAAGATCCGGTCGATGCTTTCTAAAGCAGGGGCAAAGGTCGATATGTCGTCCAAATCAAGGTGGATCGTCGGGATCGTGAACTGCTTGGCCTTGGCTGGCGTGCGCACCGCAGCGACAACTTCGAGAGTGGTGTCATGGCTGAGAAGAGGGATAAGGGCGCCCCCCACCTGGCCAGTCGCACCCATAACGAGAACTCGCGCTTTATCTGGCATGACCTTCTCCGGTGAAAACCGTTCCTGCCGCGACTCCGCTTCTTCCGCAAAGAGCGGAGCCGCTGGCCGTCTTATTCAGTGATTACTGGTGAAGAGACTCTGCGGCGAGTGCGATGACGTCGGCAACAGCGTCCGGGTGCGACACGAAGGGGCAATGACTGGACGCTACCGACTGAACGGTCGCGCTCATACGCTTTGCCATAAACTCTTGCGCAGGCGGAGGAATCATCTTGTCTTCCGTGCAGACCAGATACCAGGAGGGAATCGTCTTCCATGCTGGCGTGGTCTCCTTACTGCCGAAGGCCGCGAGGGCAAGAGGTTTCTGGACAACAGCCATCACTGCAGCCTCATCCTCTGTCGCTCCGCCCGCGAACGAGTCGTGGAACTTGTCACGATTGATCCAGAGGTAGCCATTCGCGTCCGGTGCGATCGCGGCAGACCCGGGCGGTGGCGTACCCTGGCCAGCCAGCGATTCAAGGCTTTCACCTTCGTCCAGACCAAAGGCCGTAATGTAGACCAGCGCCTTCACCTGCGGCGTCTCGGTCGCGGCTCCAGTGATGACGGCGCCTCCATACGAGTGACCGACCAATACCGTGGGTTCGGTAACGGTGGAGAGCAAGCGACGTATGACAGCAACGTCATCGCTCAGGGAGGTTAGTGGGATCTGGGCCGCCGTGACTTTGTACCCTCTTGCCTGCAGAAGAAGAATGACCTTGCTCCAGCATGTGCCATCCGCCCATGCGCCGTGTACCAGCATAATGTTCGCTTGCTTGCTCATTTGCCCTCCAAGGTTGATCTGCGTGGGAGACTGTGCGGCAGCTACTTCGCCGCAAGGGTGTCCTGGTACGCCGGGTAGTCTGTATAACCGGCAGCGTCGAACGTGTAGAAGGTGTCTCGGTTGTACGGAGTGAGCGGCAGCCTGTCCTTGATGCGGTGAACGAGATCGGGGTTGGAGACGAAGTGGCGGCCAAAGGCCACGGCATCGATGGTTCCCGCTGCAACGGCGGCTGCGGCCGTGTCCGGCTCGAAGCCACCTGCAGAGATCAGTTTGCCTTTATAGATAGGCCGGAGCCACTCGGCAGCGACCGGACCCTGTGTGGCGTTGACGAGGTCGCTGCCGGAAATCCTGGGTTCAATCAAGCTCAGGTAGGCAAGAGGGAACTGGTTCAGGTGATCGGCAACGTAGGAGAACAGAGTCTCTGGATCGCTGTCGGAGATCCCGTTCCAAGTTCCTTTTGGCCCGATCCTTACCGCAACCTTGCCTGATCCCCAAACCGCGATGAGCGCCGTTACAACCTCTGAAAGGAAGCGCGTCCGGTTCTCGACGGAGCCGCCATACTCATCGGCGCGGCGATTGCTCCCATCTTGTAGAAACTGATCAACAAGGTAACCGTTCGCTGCGTGGAGTTCTACGCCGTCGAAACCGGCGTCCATCGCGCGAGATGCGGCGTGTTTGTAGTCCTGCACAATGGCCTGGATCTCTGGAACTATGAGTGCACGATGGGGAGACGGCTGCGTCCAGCCACCGGGGATGGAGACGAGGTGATTGGGATGCTGCCAGTACGCCTGATTCACCGAGGCGGAAACAGGCTGCTCGCCACCTGTCATAGCGGTGTGTGATGAGCGCCCCGTGTGCCAGAGTTGAGCGAACATGTGTGCGCCTTTGCTCTTTACCGCGCTCGTGATGATCTTCCAGCCTTGTACCTGCGCGTCGGAGTAGAGACCGGGTGCTCCCAGCCAACCACGGCTCGTAATGGAGATGTTTGTGGCTTCGCCAATAACTAAGCCACCATCCGAAGCGCGCTGTTCGTAATACTCCCGCATAAGGGTGCCTGGGATCGAGTCAGGCTGAATAGAGCGGGAACGGGTGAGTGGCGCCATCACGATCCTGTGATCGAGCGAGAGGCCCCCAAGCCTCATCGGGGTGAAGAGTGAATTGGTTCGCGTCTCCTGCATGTTGCCTCCGTAATCCGTCTTGTTTGACAAGACTAGGACTACGAAGCCGAACGCAGTAGACCATATGCAGCCATGTTGCGATGGCCCTTTCTACCTATATCTACCTCGTTCCTCTGCGGATGCGGGCACTCGGAAGGGCCATGTCAAAACGCCTCGAACGAATCTTCTCTTGAATGGAAGAGGTGCATATCGTGTGATTCAGTCGTATCCACTCGATGCAGTAGCCTTCAGCGAGCCGGATCGAAAGGAACCCACTATGCAGAAATCATTTTGTTCCTGGTTGCTCGTTCGAGCGGCTATCGTTGTGAGCTCGTTTCCGCTCACAGTAGCGGCGCAGTCTGCGCCACAACCGATTCATAATATCGTTCTTGTCCATGGAGCGTGGGCTGACGGTTCGAGTGGGCAAAAATTATCCCTATTCTCGAAGCTAAGGGCTTCCACGTGACGGCCGTCCAGAATCCTCTTACCTCTTTCGCGGACGACGTTGCGGCCACAAAGCGAATCATCAATGCTCAAGATGGTCCCGTTTTGCTCGTCGGACACTCCTACGGCGGTGCGGTCATTACAGAAGCAGGGAACAATCCAAAGGTGGCCAACCTTGCTTATGTGGCCACCTTTGCTCCAGATGCAGGTGAGTCATCAGGTAGCCTGAGCAAGCCATACGGACCCACGCCAGGGGTTACAGAACTTCACCCGTTGGAAGACGGATTCCTGGTGCTTTCGAAGAAAGGCATCGAGGAAGACTTCGCACCAGACCTTACCCCTGCGGAGCGCAGCCTCCTGCTTGTAACTCAGGCTCCGACTCAGGGAGCTGCCCTGGGGAGTCCTGTCAGCAGCGCTGCTTGGAGAACGAAGCCGAGTTGGTTTGTGATCGCGCAGAACGATCGCATGATTGCGCCGGAGCAGGAACGTAACACTGCCAAGCGTATGAACGCTCGCACGCTGAGCCTTCCTACAAGTCATGTCCCGATGCTTTCCCGGCCGAAAGAGGTCGCCGCGTTTTTGACTGAAGCGGCTTCCGGAACAAACACGCCAACGCCCCCGGGCAACTGACAGGGAGCCGGCGCGGAGAACCTCGCCGGCTTTTTCCTTTGGAACACGACAGCGTCTTGGAAAGGTCTCCTATGGGTCCGAGCAACGTAAGTCCAACACTTAGCCGTGCTGTCACAGGCAGCACACAACATCAAGCGGCATATGCGGATTGGCACACCCGTAAGCAGATGGAAGGAGCAACGCTTAGAGAAGAAGCCCTAAAAGGTAAGTCAGGCCGTAACCTTCCCCTGATAGCCGTTGTCGACGATGAGGTGATTGTGGCCGTGACCCTCTCGGAGATACTTCGCCGCCACGGCCTTGATGCCGTTTGGTTCAACGAGCCATTGGTGGCACTGGCGTTTGCTGAGCGTGTGCCTTTGGACCTGTTGCTTTGCGACATCAACATGCCTTGCCTCGATGGAATTGAGCTTGCCGCAGCTATCCACTCTATCCAGCCACGCTGTGGGTTGTTTCTGTTCTCCGCTCTGGCCGATTTCGCGACGGTAAAGGATCGCATTGTCGGATCACGGCTCCCAGTGCACCTGGAGACGAAACCTCTGCAGATTACGGTGTTGTTGGCCACCTTGGCACAACTCTTGGCACCTGACCATGCTCCAGAGTCGGCCTCTTGTGCGGAACAACTTCTGAGAGCTTGAAATGCGTCGTTAAGACGCATTTCACTGCTGAGGTGGCACAATCAACCGTCGCCCGAAGAGCCGGGCATCTACCGAGTACGCGCCGGGGCCCAGCATCATAAGAGAAAGGGTCGTAAGCAAGTGCAGAAGTATGGAAAGAAGGGCCGGTGCCGCCCAACCTTTGAGCGATAGGAGTGCAAGGAGCAACATCACAGAGCAGGCAACCGGCGTGAAAGTGCCGGTAAGCGCAAGCAGCGCTAAAACAAGCGCGACAAGGTAGGTGGGCGTCAGACCCACGAAGGCATTTCCTGATCCACTCACCCAAACGAGGGGCAACGCACACACCAGGCGTAGGAGCAGAAGAGCAACACCAGCAAGTCCCGACGGAAACATCGAAAACAGTCTTTGCACCGTGTAAGACTACGTTTTGTCGGGAGTTCCGTCTTACCTCGGAAGAACCCCCGCGCTCTAGCCCTTTGGGGCCAAGCTTTTCCGGATTCATCGCGATATGCTAACGAGCATACAGGGATGTACGGAGCTTCAGCGTGACGTGCTGGAAACTTTGTCTAGCAAGTGCAGCGGCGAGATTCGGGGTGGTCGCATCGTTGCTAAGCGTTCTTGTGCCTCTTCATGCGCGATGCCAAACGATCCCGCAACCGCAACGGCTCACCCAGATGTACCACACAGCCTGGACTGTCCGTGAGGGTGCCCCCAGCAACATCAACACAAGCGCGCAGACGACAGATGGATATCTCTGGTTAGGCACGGATGATGGCCTCTTCCGCTTCGATGGAGCGCAATTTGAGAGCTATCATCCGACAACCGGTCAGGACTTTCTACCCGGTCTTGTGCAAAGTCTGCTCAGCATGCCCGATGGCGGCCTTTGGATCAGCTATCCAACGGGAGAGATGAGTTATCTCAAAAACGGCCATAACGTCAATTACGGTCCAAGCGATGGAACACCGCGGGGCAACATCAATGCTTTCGCCGCGGCTCCAGACGGAACCGTGTGGGCTGCAAGTGTAGGAGGCCTCATGAGATTCCGGGATTCTCGCTGGGAGCATGTTGAAAAAGAGTTTGGGTATGGAGGCACTTTCACCTTGAGTGTCTACTTCGACCGACGCGACACTTTATGGGTGGGAACCGGAAAGGAGTTGTTGTATCTACCCAAAGGTGAGCATGTCTTCCATGTTGCGTTGACTGCCAAGGATGACACGTACACAGTTTCGGAGTCTCCGGACGGCAGGATTTGGGTTGCCCTGCATCGTGCTGCTGCAATCCGCGTCTTAACGAGTTCTGATGGAACGTTGCTCGATAAGCAGGTTGTCATACGTGGCTACAGAACACAGGGCCTCTATTTCACCCGCGATGGCAGCGGATGGATTCCAACCGACAACGACGGCCTGTACCGCGTACCGTCATCGGCTGTACGCTCGCAGAACCCTGCCGACTGGCACCGCTTTGCGGAACATCTGTCGTCTGCAGACGGCCTGACTAGCAATTACGTTTACGGGCCAACTGAAGACAGTGAGGGTAGCGTCTGGTTCCCGACCAATAAGGGAGTGGATCACTTTCGTTTTTCTGCCCTTAACAATGTTGCGATACCAATGGATTTCGAGCGAGTTGCAATTGCATCCGATGGCGCAAACGGTATGATCGCATCCGGAACTGGCGGAAGTTACGCAATACACGCCTTTGAGGATGACACAACGAAGGTGATGAAAGGACCGGCCGGGATTTACTGTGCCTATCGGGATTCGCAGGGCATCGTGTGGCTGGGAGGAACGGATGGACTTTGGCGAACCGTAGGCAACGCTTTTGTGCCGGTTTCCCTACCGGCGGGAGTAGAGCCAGCAAATAATATCCCAATCGCTATAACCGAAGGTCCTCAGGGCGACCTTTATGCCTATTTCCTGCGGAAGGGCATTTTTCGCCTGCAGAATGGTCTCTGGACTCAGCCTGCTCAGTTTGTTGGATCCGAGCGTGCGGGCTATATTCTCGAAGTTACGGACGGAGCCGGTCGAATCTGGTTCGGGCAAAAGTATAACCAGATCAGCACCTACGATGGACGAGCGTTGACCCGGTATGGTCCCGAATCGGGCGTTGCCGTTGGCACGGTAAGTGCACTCTATCCTAAAAACGCTGAGATGTGGGTAGGCGGAGAACTGGGTTTGCAGTATTTCCGGCGCAATCGGTTTGAAACTCTTCAGTTCGCAGGAGCGATACCAGTCACAGGCATTAGTGGAATTGTCCAAACACAGAACGGTGATCTATGGCTGAACGCAGCACCGGGGGTGGTACTCGTACCCGCAAGCGAAGTCGTACATGCCCAAGCAGATTCTACATACAAGGCTCAAGTCAAAATCTACAACTACCTGGACGGGCTCATGGGCACAGCGCATCAAATACGCCCGTCGCCTTCAGTCTTGGAAGCCGCCGACGGTCGCGTGTGGTTCGCGACTAGGACAGGTCTTGCCTGGCTCGATCCAGATCATCTAGCTTCCAACACCAGGCCACCAGCCGTATTCATCAGCTCAATCGAGGCAAACGGACATGTGTTCCGCGATCCAGAACGTCTAACGCTTCCTGTTCACGCGAAGAATCTGCAATTCAGCTACACAGCGACAAGTCTTGCCATACCGGAGCGAGTGCGCTTCCGCTATAAGCTTGTAGGCTTCGACACCGACTGGCAGGATGCCGGCACGAGGAGGCAAGCCTTCTATTCTGCGCTGCCACCTGGCAACTACCGGTTTCTTGTCGTGGCTTGCAACAATGACGGTGTCTGGAATTCGACCGGGGCTGCGACGGCCTTCACAATTCCACCTTCCTTCCTTCAAAGCAACCTGTTCAAGGCTCTCTGCAGCTTCTCATTCCTTGGTCTGCTCGGGCTGATGTACCGCCTCCGTATCCGTGCCGTCACGAATCAGGTGAAAGTGAGGCTTTATGAACGCATGACCGAAAGGGAGCGAATCGCGCGCGACTTGCACGATACCTTTTTCCAAGGCATTCAGGGATTGCTCCTTCGCTTTAACACCGGCACGGCCCAACTCAAGCAGGAAGAGCCAGCAAAAATCATCTTTGAGGAGGCCCTACAGATGTCGGATCGCGTCATGCTGGAAGGTAGGGAACTGGTCCTCGACCTGCGTACAGGATTCGGGACGATACAGAGCCTCGCCACAGCCCTTGCGGTTGCGGGCGCAGAGTTGAGGAGTACGCGAGAAGCGAACTTCAAGGTCTCTGTTCTGGGTGAGCAGAGAGAACTGCATCCGGTCGTCTTTGAAGAAGTACATCGGATTGGCAGAGAGGCTTTGACAAACGCTTTCCGGCACTCACAGGCCAACACGATAGAAGCAGAGATTAGCTTTGACCCCCACGAGCTCAGACTCCGCGTCCGGGATAACGGGACGGGTCTGGCAAACGATGTTCTCGCCAAAGGTAGTCGCCAGAACCACTGGGGCCTTCCAGGAATGAGAGAGCGCTCACAAAAGATAGGGGCGCACATCGATATCTGGAGTCGCAAGGGTGCCGGAACAGAAATCGAATTGCGTGTACCCGCGACCGTTGCTTATCGCAGCGTCATTGCGAAGCAGCGGTTCGGCTCATTGGGGAGATTGTGGCGGAGCGATACGGAGTTCTATGACTGACAAGGCTATGATTCGAGTGCTGACAGTAGACGATCATCCCCTGATGAGCGCAGGTATCGCGGGAGAGATCAACTCCCAGCAAGATATGCGCGTAGTAGCCCAAGCCTCCGACGGAGATGAGGCGCTTGCTCTCTTTCGTCAACATCGACCAGATGTCACACTTATGGATCTAAGAATGGCGAGGATGCAGGGTGTCGAGGCCATCATGGCAATCCGTGCGGAGTTTTCGCGGGCACGGATCGTGGTCCTGACCACTTCTGCCGGTGACGTTCAGGCGTTACGTGCGTTTCAGGCAGGTGCAGTGGGGTACCTCTTAAAAAACCTGCTAAGAACGGACCTGCTGGATACCATTCGTAAAGTTCATGCAGGGCAGCGTCGCATCCCGCCCGAGATCGCTCAAGTGCTTGCAGAACACGCGGCAGGTGACGCATTGACGGCAAGAGAACTGGATGTGCTTAGAGGCGTAACCAAAGGACAGTCCAACAAGATCATCGCCAATGAACTCAACATCGCGGAACACACAGTCAAGAACCACGTCAAAAGTATTCTTTCCAAGCTCGATGCGAGTGATCGTACGGGCGCGGCAATGATCGCTGTGCGCCGGGGCTACATCGAGCTTTAGGGTAAGCGTGTGGTCTTCCCATCTGGCTTGATCGATGTTCTGCGTAGACGATGTTGGGATGGATGATCTTGGAGTGTTGGTTCGGCAAGTACGGAAGCGTCGTTCTACTGCTGAGAAGCGGCTG